>Ga0256405_10001075_pt1 | contig 79832 bp, 59 predicted proteins | sample RumenRJG_02DNA_FD_189096 | JGI IMG/M metagenome (GOLD analysis project Ga0256405, IMG submission 189096) | Bovine rumen microbial communities from Lethbridge, Alberta, Canada - RJG_02 | ecosystem: Host-associated > Mammals > Digestive system > Stomach > Rumen | place: Canada: Alberta... | reverse complement strand
CTGTATACTGTTAAACATGAGAACGATCTCCTACTTAAAGTTTTGTTTCGTCGCAATAACTTTATCACTTATTCGAGATCGTTCTCTTTTCTATTTTCTTAAACCTACAAAAACTTTACGCTAGCAAGTGAAATCTGCAATAGAGATTATTCATTTTGGAGTGTTTGATGGAATTAACTAACAGGCAAATATATATAATTTCATATTTGTTAAATCATCCTGAGGGTATGAATGCAGATCATCTTGCTGCACAGGCAGAAATATCTCTTAGGACCTTGCAAATGGAGATAAAAGATATAAATGACAGTCTAAATGATGGCGCAAGTATAGTGCGTGTGGGTAAGCATGGTTATGCGGTACATAATTTTAGCGAGAAGGCAAGAGAGACCATTCTAGCTGAGGCGGATGACAGACAGACAATGCTTATGCCAGAGCAGAGGGTCAATGACATTCTCTCCGCACTTCTTTTTGAGAAAGATTATATAAGCATGGAGGCGCTAGCCAATAAGCTGTTTTTGTCAAAGGGCACTGTCTTTAGAACCATAGAGAGTTCGGCTATTTTAAAAAAGACGATCACTGTTAATAAAACAAAGGGACTAAAGGTTGAGCTCCCTGAGTTTGAGAAGAGGCAGTATCTCACCAAGGTATTTGATAAAGAGTCCGCTTTACTCTATGCCCCTGATGCTGCCACAAAGTATAAGGGGCTGGACCAGATACTCAGGAGTTATCTGCCTAAACTTTTTGTATCCCATAAGTACCATGTTTCCGGAGAGGCGCTGAGGAGTTTTAGGCGATATATGATTTTATCCATTATCAGGAGCAGTGCTGGTTATGAACTTGAGGATATAGATCATCAATTAGAGGTTTCATCTCTGATGCAGGAAATCCTTGATATAACCCGCTTAGTCACAGGGGTGAATTTCAGTGACTCGGAAATACAGGATCTGCAGGCAAAACTCAACGAGCTGCCGACATTCCTCATCGATATACCGGAAACCCGTAGAAACTGGATGATGGAGTGGGAGCCTGCGTACCAGAGTTTTATAAGTGCCATAAAGAGTGAATTTAATATAGAGATAAAAATGTCTGACGAGGATAAGCTGAGATTTATCTTACATATCTATAAGTTGTATCAACGTGTCATAGTCGGTCATCACAATAGTAATTACAATAAGCGTGAGATAAACAGAACATACCCTCTTGCCACACAGCTTATCATATGTTGTTTTGAGGATACCTTTGGATTTAAAGTGCCGGAAACGGAGGTGACATTTCTTGCGCTGTATCTGGCGTTACCATTACGGTATAAAACGGAGCCTGTAAACTGTAAGATAGTCACCTCAAAACATCCTAGTCTTGTGTGGCCTATGAAGAAGTGGCTTGAGGAGCATTTTGAGGATGAAATCGGACAGGTGGATGTAATCGAGCATTATCTCTGGCTAAATAAAAAGCTGAATAAAGAGCAGAATCTCTCTGCTGAGGACTCCCTTATACTTACAGCCAGTGCATCAATGGCTCTGTCCTGTCCACAGGCAGTTCTTATAAAACCTTTTGCCCTGGATAACGAATATGATCTCATAAGCAGTCGCATCAAAGACATTAGCAATCGACATAAAAGTCGGGAGCTGAGACAATGTATTGATAGTTATGTGAGGGCTGAAAGGATTTCAGAGGATAAGATACAAAAGACGGAGGACTACGATGATCTGTTAAATATGATTGAGGCCAGGACAAATGAATCTGGATATATATCGGCGGATGATTATGAGTTCATCCTTGATACAGATGTATTTTTGATTCCTTACATTTATAATCGGAGTGTAGCGGGAGAAAACCGCATAGTGATTTATTATCTTGATAAGCCGCTGGCATATCGAGGGTCTAATTTAAGGGCTATTGTAGTATCACGATATTATGCCTCTACCAATGAGATGGTCAGGTTTTACAATTGTATAAGCGAGATACTAAAGCCAGGCAGAGCAGATGAGCTAAAACAAAATCTGTTAGAAAAGAATTAGTATGATCCATTCCAAAAGTTGCATTAAAACGACGCAATTTTTGGAATGGATTAATTTTTTTACAGAGATTAATCTATATGTAGTTAAAGAACAAGAACAAAGGAGAGAATTGACGTGAAATTTCCTTCAGATTTTTTATGGGGAGGAGCCCTTGCTGCAAATCAGTGTGAGGGAGCCTGGGATGTAGATGGAAAGGGTCTTACTGTACAGGATGTACAGGCATTTAAACCAAATGTGGACCAGAAAAATCTTAAAGCCCATACAACGGTTTCACTTGATGGCATCAAGCAGGCTGCACTTGAGACTGATGTGACTTTTTATCCTAAAAGACATGGCATTGATTTTTATCATCATTATGAGGAGGATCTTGATCTTTTCAAGGAGATGGGATTTAAGATACTACGAGTTTCTATAGCCTGGACAAGATTATATCCTACCGGACGTGAGGATGAGGCTAATGTCAAAGGCGTGGAGTTCTATCACAAGCTTTTTAAGGCAATGAAGGCCAGAGGCATTGAGCCTATGGTGACATTACATCATTATGAGATGCCACTTGCCCTTGCACTTGATGGTAATGGTTGGGTATCCCGGGATGTGATCGAGCTTTTCATCAGATTCTGTAAGACATGTTTTAAAGAGTATGGTCAGTATGTGAAATACTGGATGGGATTTAATGAGATAGATAGTTGCGGCAGACATCCTTTTACGTCTGCTGGTATAATCCCTGAGCTTTGTCCTGAGGGACAGGAGGCAGCATGCTATCAGGCACTGCATCATCAGTTTGTAGCCTCAGCGCTGGCCGCGAAATACCTCCATGAGATGGTGCCGGGGGCTGTTATGGGATGTATGCTTACAAAGCTTACATGTTATCCATACACATGTGCTCCAGAGGATGCACTGGCAACTCAGAAGAGAAATCTTGAGAATCTAAGTTATACAGACGTTCTTGTGTTTGGTGAGTATCCAAGACTTATCCTGAGGGACCTGGAAAAGAGGGGCATCAGTATAAAGATGGAGCCTGGTGATCTTTCGCTGATTAAGGAGCACACTGTTGATTATGTGACCTTCAGCTACTATATGAGCATGACTGAGTCTGTATCTCCGGATGCACCGCGTACACCGGGCAACACAGTACTTGGAGTTAAAAATCCATATCTTGAGTCAAGTGAGTGGGGATGGCAGACAGATCCTGTAGGACTTAGATATTCCCTCATAGAGATGTATGACCGTTATAAAAAACCTATCTTTGTAGTCGAGAATGGTCTTGGGGCAAGAGATAAGGTTGAGGAGGACGGCAGTGTCCACGATGATTACAGGATCGAGTATTTCCGCAGACATTTCATAGAGATGTCCAAGGCAATCGATGATGGTGTGGAGATGCTTGGATATACAAGCTGGGGTCCGATAGATATCATCAGTGCTTCTGGAAATCAGATGAGCAAGAGATATGGTTTTATATATGTTGATCAGGATGATTTCGGAAAGGGCACCTTAAAGAGGAGCCGTAAGGATAGTTTTTACTGGTACAAAAAAGTCATTGAGACAAATGGTGAATGCCTGTAAAAACATATTTAAAATATCAGATATTTACCGGAAGTACTATTCCGGATAATCACGTAAAGTATATGGCGGAGGCGACTCCGTAAAATCAAGGAGACATGAGATGAAAAAAACAATTGATTTCAAGGCGATAGCACCACAGATCATTGCTGCTGTGGGTGGTGCAGAGAACATTACAACTCATACACACTGTATGACCAGACTTCGTTTTGTTCTTGCAGACAAAAAGAAGGTAAATGAGGAAGAGTTAAAGGCAATTGATGGCGTAAAGGGGATTGTTGATCAGGCAGGTCAGTATCAGATTGTTATCGGACCTTCTGTAGAGCAGCTTTACAACGAGATGCTGCCATTACTTCCAGAGGTTCAGGCGTCTGGAGAGGAAAAGTCTGTAAGCAGTGATGCAGCAGATGCAAAGGACAATAAGGATAATGTTGTAAGTAAAGTATTTGCATATATTTCAGGGTGTATCACACCGACACTTCCAGTACTTATTGGATCAGGTCTTATATCTGCGTTGCTCTCTATCGTAAAGTTTGTTGATGCTGGGGCAGCAGAGAGCAGCACATATATGCTCATCAATACCCTGGCACAGGCAGCATACAGCTACCTGCCTGTTATGGTAGCATTTGCAGCAGCACGTAGATTAAAGACAAACGAGTATGTGGCAGCTTTTGTAATGCTCGCACTTTGCTCCGCCTCAATATCAGGTGCAGAGGAGCTCAACCTTTTTGGCATTGGCCTCACAAAGGTTACATATACATCAAATATCGTACCTGCACTTCTTATGGTTCCTGTTATGGCAGCGCTGGACAAGCAGATCATGAAGGTGCTTCCTGATGCGGTCAAGTCAATATTGAGACCATTTATCCTTGGCCTTGTAATGTTTGTGCTTACACTCCTTATCCTTGGACCTATCGGTACGATCATTGGTACAGCTCTTGCTAACTTCTGTGTATTCCTTACAAGTTTTGGCGGTCTCAGCATGGCAGTGCTTTCAGCATTACACCCATTGCTTGTAATGGTTGGTATGCATACAATCATCACACCACTTATTGTCAATGAGATCACAACTTATGGTTCATCACTCCTCTTTACAAAGGCACTTGCAGCTAACCTTGCCATCGCTGGTGCAGCCCTTGCAGTAGGTGTAAAGGCAAAGAAAGCAGAGAACAAGCAAACTGGTATCTCAACAGGTATCACAGCGCTCCTTTCTGTAACTGAGCCTGCACTTTATGGATGTCTCATCCGTTTAAGAAAGCCTCTTATCTCAGCTATCATCGCAGCAGCAGTTACAGGTATCTTTGTTGGTGTATTTGATGTAAGAGCTTATGCGACAGCATCCTGTTCATTCCTTACACTGCCTATCTTCCTCGGTGGTACAATGCAGAACTTTATCTTTGCCTGCATAGCAGCAGTTATGGCGGTAGTTCTCGGTTTTGTGATCACATGGTTTGTAGGTTTTGATGAGTGATCAGAGCAATAGACAGTGTTTAATAGAAAGAAACTAGTGAATAGATGCTAAGCAACAGATAGAAACTAATCAATAAATAGAAACTAAATAATTTAGATATTAAAAGACAGCAAAAGACAGTAAAAGCCAGACCTGAGTATAGATAAAATACTCAGAGCTGGCTTTTTGTTTATGTGAATGTTTAGGGCTCTAAATCGTCAGATCATCATTGATGATCAAAGCTTCATATCTCCAGGTTTTACCCAGCCGATCTTTGTCAGGAACATATTGATCACAGGACATAAAACTGCTGGAAGGATAAAGCAGATAAGTATCATACCAATCCAGTCAAAGGATGTGATGGAAGCCTTTGTACCTGCTGCTATATCATTGAGCCATCCTGTGTAGACGCCTATCTGACCTACCAGTCCACAGGTGCCCATACCGGATGAAATAGGAGTTCCATTCATCTCCATTTTAAATACACATGTTGCTAAAGGTCCTGTGATGGCAGAACACAAAATAGGGGCTATCCAGATCTTTGGATTTTTAACGATATTACCCATCTGGAGCATGGATGTGCCGATACCCTGTGATACCAGACCGCCGACACCGTTTTCTGCAAAGCTCATAAATGCAAAACCTATCATTTGTGCGCAGCATCCTGCAACGGCAGCACCGCCAGCAAGGCCTGTAAGGCTGAGAGCTGCACAGATAGCAGCGGATGAAATAGGAAGTGTAAGTGCTATGCCAACGATCACAGATACAAGGATACCCATGATAAATGGCTGCTGACCTGTTGCCCACATGATGAGGGTTCCTGTTTTCATTGCGGCGGAACCCAGGGCTGGTGCCCATAATGCAGACAATGCTATGCCTACACCTATAGTTACAAGAGGCGTTACCAGGATATCTATTTTGGTCTCCTTGGAAACTGCCTTACCTATCTCTGCGGCAATTATGGCTACAAATAAAACTGCGAGAGGTCCACCTGCTCCGCCAAGTGCATTGGAGGCAAAGCCCACGGTGATAAGAGAGAAAAGAACCAGAGGTGGACAGTGAAGGGCATATCCTATGGCAACTGCCATGGCAGGTCCACTCATTGCAGATGCAAGTCCGCCTACGGTGTAATCTGTACCGGCAATTGTTGCGACTGTGCTGGTGAGAAAAGGTATGCCGAGCTGAGTACCCAGAGTATTGATGATGGTACCGATAAGCAGAGAGGCAAAAAGACCCTGTGCCATGGCACCTAAGGCATCAATAAGATAACGTTTAACGGATATCTCGATATTCTTGCGCTTTAAGAATGATTTGAAGTTTTCCATAATTATCCCCTTTGAAAAAATTGTCCAAATATACAATCGAAGAACATTTTACACTAATCAGATACATTATTGAAATAAATTTTACAGATGCCAGATATTATAGATATAGAGTGAGGGAAAGGTCTAATCATTTCAAATGTATTTTTTATATTAAATTTCGATTGTAATGAATTTGTAATTAATTATTTTTAATAAAAATCAAAAATTTGTCGATAAAATTACAAATGGTATCTAATACAGATGATATCTAAAACAAATAACAATTATCAATGCTACATGGAAAGGAGAGTATTTTTATGGTTATTGATGAGACCAGGATTTATAAGAGTAACACAGACGGAAAGCATGCGGCCGTAATCAATGAGGAAGGCGGCATGATAACCATGATAACCGGAATGGCTCATATCTTTACCGTCACAGCAAAAGAACTAACATCTGCTTTTACACCGACTCATAATACATTTTCACTTGAGAATATGGATTTGTGGCAACTGCAGGTGCTTGATAGATAAGACGATCACCTACGACGGGTGACCGTCTTATTTTTTTTGCCTAAAAAAGAGTTTCAATATGACAAGATAATAGATACAATAGGGAACTAGGTAACTTCCAAGATAATAAGTTGCGATTATGTAAACTCACATCACAATATATAATTGAGTTACATAAATAAAGTACAAAATTTAGAAGATGTATTAACGATACAGCAGAGGTTTTTAATGAATAAAATTGTAATAACAGATGTTGATGGGACTCTTTTAAAGGATGGTACATTGGATCTCAATCCGGAGTACTATGATGTGATGGATAAACTGATGGCAGGCGGCATACAGGTGGTAATATGCAGCGGTAGATCGTACTCAAGTGCCGCTAAGTTATTTAGTCCATTAGTTGATAAATTGTATTTTATATGTGACGGTGGTACCAGTATCTGGAAGGATGGCAGGATCATTAAGAGCTTTCCCATGGACCCTTCATTATGGAAGGGCATGTATTATGATGCTATGAAAGTGGATGGGTGCGATTGCTTTGTTTCTACAGGAAAAGATGGTTATGCAGTCGATCCGGAGAGTGAGATGTACCATTGGCTGACAGAGTCTTATGGTTTTGAGATGACTCAGATTGATGATGTAGAGGATATAAAGGATCCGGTAATTAAGCTATCTATTTTCCACCCAAAGGATTGTGAGCTTGCATGTAAAGACACGTTTATACCGAAATGGCAGGGTAGGGCAAAGCTTGCCTCAGCAGGAACTGCCTGGGTTGATTGTGTTGGTCTCGGATCCAGTAAGGGGACTGCATTAAAATGGCTTCAGGAGCATATGGGCATTTCTAAAACGGACACATATGCTTTTGGTGACAATATTAATGATATGGAAATGCTCCAGGCCGCTGGTCATAGCTATGCTGTAGCTAATGCAAGAGATGAGCTTAAAGCTGTGAGCGATAAGGTAATAAAGCCTTATTGGGAGTATGGTGTTCTTGAGATAATGAAATCTTTAATTAGGAACGTATAATGACAAATTATAAAAAAGTTATTGCAATAAGTCTCATAACTATATGTTTATTGCTTGCATCCTGCGGGCATGCTGCAATTAAAGACGGATTGTATAAACCTTCCAGCTTTAGCTGGTCTGGAGGCTCCGGCAGGGTGGAGCTTACCTGCGGAGAGGTCAGGATATCGGGAGGTGAGGCAGTAGCGGAGATAACATTCTCAAGCCCAAACTATGAGTATGTACGTGTAACAGAGGATCATATCTCGGGAGTCTATACAGAGGATACATCTACTTTTCTGGTACCTGTAAAACTTGACCAGGATACGGAGATCATTGGCTGTACCAGTGCTATGTCAACACCCCATGAGATAACCTACACTCTGCATATTTCCCTTAATGAGGAAGGTGTCACAGCAGGTGACCATCAGGGCAGTCTTAAGTTACAGGAGACTGTTGCTGTAGTAACAGGTGCGGAGAGTAAAAATGATAATACCTCAGCTAAAGTTGCATCAGATGAGGCTCAGGGTATTGTCGGGCAGGATGATGCAGCAGAGCTTAGAGCCAGGGTGATGCAGGATGTTAACGATAATAATGATGATTTTTCAGATATTCCATCTATCCCGGGGCTCGTTTATGACCATGCTATGGAACTTGACTATGCAAGATGTTTTTCAGTCAATTATTTTGAGGATGGGTACAAACTGATCAAAGTAATTGATGGCAGCAGCTATCTGATAGTGCCTGAGGGGGATCCAGTGCCACAGGGGCTGTCAGAGGATATTACTGTCATAATGCAGCCTGTAGATAATATTTACCTTGCTGCCACCAGTGCAATGTCTCTTTTTAATGTGATCGATGGTCTTGATAATATAAAATATACAGGGACAGATGTTTCCGGCTGGGATATAGATGCACCAGTGGAGGCATTGAGATCAGGTAAAATGGCATTTGCCGGCAAGTACAATGCACCTGATTATGAGATGCTTGTTAATGGGGGATGTGATCTTGCCATAGAGTCAACTATGATACTCCATAATCCTGAGACCAGGGAGCAGCTTACATCACTGGGGATCCCCGTGTTTACTGACTGGTCGAGCTATGAGATGACTGCACTGGGACGAGCTGAGTGGTCGCGTTTATATGCAGCTATGATAAATGAGGAATCTGAGGCAGAGACATTCCTACAAAAGGAGATAGTTCAGTCAGGAGCAGATAGTGGATTTCCTGCCACTGATAAAAGAGTTGTCTTTTTTTACATTAATAAAAAGGGGCTTGCAGTCGTCCGTAATCCGCAGGATTATATTACTGGAATGATACGTGATGGCGGCGGAATTTATGCCTTTGATGATCTGACTGGTGATATCAATGGTACTACGTCTGAGATTTCCATGGAGGAGTTTTACAGTACTGCGGTTGATGCAGACTATTTGATTTATAATGGGACTATAGACTCCACAGTTACAACTGTTCAGGATATTGTTGATAAAAATCAGGTCCTGGCAGATTTTAAAGCAGTTATGGATGGACATGTCTATATGATAGACAAAAAGTTTTATCAGTCTACAGATATTGCCTCTGAGCTCAGCAGAGATGTCAGCCTGATGCTTAGTGACAGTGATGAGGAGATGACATTTCTTACTAGATTACGCTGATTGGTTAAGGGATATGAGTGACAGAAATACTATCGCAAACAGAAATATCAGATACATACTGGTGTTTGCCATATTACTGATGGCGCTGCTTGTGACCATTGTGCTAAATATCAATATCGGTAATGTCTCTATAACTCTTTCTGAGATATTTGGGATCTTAAGCGGTAGAGGTGCGGAGAGTAGTGCGTATAAAATAATATGGATGATACGTCTGCCGAGGCTCATTATGGCTGGAATGCTGGGTGGTGCCCTGGCGGTTTCAGGCATTTTGCTCCAGACTTATTTTGGCAATCCCATTGCAGGTCCCTTTGTGCTGGGTATATCCTCCGGGGCCAAATTTGTCGTGGCCCTCAATATGATCATTTTTGCCAATGTCTATCGCGGACAGTCATCCTGGGAGATGATATTAGCGGCTTTTCTGGGTGCTATGTTGGCCACATTTTTTATTGTGATAGTATCAGGATATGTAAAGGATGCAGCAGGACTTTTGGTGGCAGGTATCATGATAGGGTATATATGTTCTGCAGCTACAGATTTCCTTTTGACCTTTGCAGAGGACTCGGATATCGTAAATCTGAGGGGCTGGTCTATGGGCAGTTTTTCAGGTATGTCCTGGGATAATGTGCGTATTGCTGCCTTTGTGATCAGTATTTCAGTACTAATGACATTTATGCTGTCTAAACCCATTGGGGCATTACAGATGGGAGAGGGCTACGCAAGAAGTATGGGTGTGAATGTCTCCGTATTCCGAGTAGTCATTATAGTTTTATCCAGTGTCCTGTCTGCAACAGTGACTGCATTCGCAGGACCTATATCCTTTGTCGGCATCGCTGTGCCTTTTCTGGTAAAGCAACTGCTTAAAACAACTAAACCGATGGTTGTAGTACCGGCAGTGTTCCTTTGCGGCGCTTTTTTTACACTGATGTGTGACCTTATAGCAAGATGTGTATTTGCTCCTACTGAGCTTAATATCAGTACGGTGACCAGTATATTTGGCGCTCCTGTGGTCATATTTATGCTTGTCAGCAGGAGGAGACGGAATGGATAGATCTGATAAAAAAATGGATGTTGAGGCTGTAAGATTACAGGAGCTTTCTGTCGGCTATGATAAGAGAGTGGTGATCGATGATATCGATCTCTGCATAAAAAGGGGAGAGATCATTACACTGATAGGTCCCAATGGTGCAGGTAAGTCCACAATTCTAAAAACTATATCAAAACAGCTTACTCCACTGTCCGGCTGTGTTTATATAAATGGAAGAGAAACCAGCTCCCTGTCTCATATGGACATGGCAAGGGTAGTTTCTGTCCTTTTGACTGAACGTATAGATCCGGAGCTTATGACGGCACGTGATGTGGTTGAGATGGGACGTTATCCCTATACAGGGCCTATGGGTATACTAAGTGATAAGGACAGGGATGTTGTAAAAAGGGTTATAGAGCTTTGTGACCTTTCAGAGATAATTGATAAAAATTTCCAGGAGTTAAGTGACGGGCAGAGACAGAGGGTGCTGCTATGCAGGACGCTTGCCCAGGAACCTGAGATCATGCTTTTGGATGAGCCCACTTCTTATCTTGATATAAAGTACAAAATAAGTTTGTTAAAACTTTTGAGCAGGCTTAAGGATGAAATGAATATGACCATAGTGATGTCTCTGCATGAGTTTGAGCTGGCAAAATATATATCAGACAGAGTCATATGTGTAAAGGGCGACAGAATTCGCAAAACAGGGCCCCCTGAGGAGATAATCTGCAAAGAGGTACTGTGTGATCTCTATGACATAAAAGGAGCTGATTTTGAGATACTTTTAAAATCTATAGGATCCATGATATAAATATATGGTATCAATTACACAGATGACGGGGATTTATCTGTGTGTGGTATAAATAATCATTTTGGGGAGAGAATTATGAGAAAGAGTAATATTGCTTTTATTATTACAGCGGTTATTTCATCTGCAGCACTTTCAGCATGTAACAGTACTGATGTGCCAGAAGCTGTGGTTACCACGGAAGCAGTCACAGAGACTGCCGCTACTGAGGGTACTGTAGAGACTACTGAGACTGAGGAATCAGACGCAGGGGATGATCAGGCAGCAGCCGATCATGTAGCAGAGCTTATTGATGCTATTTATGTGCAGGATAGAACTGATGATACAGATCAGCAGTGTAAGGATGCTAAGGAGGCATGGGATGCCCTTACAGATGAGCAAAAGGAGCTTGTTGAGGGTGATAATGCAGATCCTGACTATTTTGGACGTGATACAGGAGATGCCTCCAAGGATGATCCTTTAAATGGAGATGATATAGGGGACAAGGAGCTCCTGGTAGTCAGCTTTGGGACTTCATTTAATGATAGCAGAACAACTGATATAGGTGGTATCGAGAGGGCGCTTATGGAGGCTTACCCTGACTGGTCAGTCCGCAGAGCATTTACATCACAGATCATTATCAATCATGTTCAGGCACGTGATGATGAGAGGATCGACAATGTGGAGCAGGCACTGGACAGAGCAGTTGAAAATGGTGTTAAGACGCTTGTTGTACAGCCAACCCATCTTATGCATGGTGCAGAGTATGATCAGTTATCAGATGCTGTTAAGGGATATGAAGATAAGTTTGATGAGGTTATTATTGCTGAGCCTCTCCTTGGGGAAGTAGGCGAGGATGCCGGAACTGTAAATGATGATAAAAAGGCAGTTGCTGTTGCAGTCACAGATGAGGCTGTAAAGACCGCAGGTTACAGTGATGTAAAAGAGGCAGCAGATGATGGCACAGCCTTTGTGTTTATGGGACACGGTACATCACACTCGGCAAGTGTCACCTATAGTCAGATGCAGACACAGATGGCAGCATTGGATTATGCTAATGTCTTTATCGGAACTGTTGAGGGTGATCCAGAGGAGACCTCCTGTGAAAACATTATTGAGGCTGTAAAAGCTGCCGGATATAAAAAAGTAGTACTAAGACCACTTATGGTAGTTGCCGGTGATCATGCCAATAATGATATGGCAGGAGATGATGAGGACTCATGGAAGAGTCAGTTTGATAAGGCAGGAGCATTTGACACTGTTGATACACAGATTGCAGGACTTGGCGGTATTGATGCAGTACAGCAGATATACGTAGAGCATACAGGTGATAGTATTGATGATCTTGGCATTGAGCAGGATGCAGCTCAGGAAACCGCAGCAGATAAAGAGCTATCTGATGGAGAGTATGAGGCATTGTTTACAACTGACAGCAGTATGTTTCATGTAAATGAGGCCAATGCAGATAAGGGTCAGCTCATTGTTAAGGATGGTAAGATGAGCATACATGTTTCTCTTGCATCAAAGAATATCACCAATCTTTTTTTAGGCACCAAGGAGGATGCAGAAAAAGATGGAGCACAAATACTGGAGCCGACAACTGATACTGTTAAGTATAGTGATGGAGCTACAGAAGAGGTATATGGATTTGACATACCTGTAAGTGAGCTTGATCAGGAGTTTGATCTTGCCATACTGGGCAAAAAGGGCAAGTGGTATGATCATAAAGTAAAAGTTTCTCTAGCGAAGTAACATTGAATACATAAAAAATCACCGAACCATTGATTTGATGGTTCGGTGATTTTTGTATTACGACATAATTTTTTTGCTTCCGATGTCTATTGTATTAGTCCCACCGGTATAAATTAATTTATATAAAAGTGACTGGCACTTTATTTTTGAGGGTTGCCGACGAGGATGAGAGCCTCGCCGGCTGAGTAGTATGAAAAAACTTTTTCTGGGGTCTCAGAATGATTAACATGTCCATCGCCTATGTCTTACATGGTGTGGAGTTGTTTCTCATCTGATGAACACATCATAGCGCGCGAATATAAAATGAAGCTGAAAAAAGTGTGAACATTTTGTGTCCTCAAAAAATGCCTCAATAGCGGTATGTAAATATATAATTTTTAATCAATGCTGAAAAGAGGTATTGTATGTGTTATGATAATTTTCTAAGTAAAACAAGAGCAGGTATTATATGAGTTTAACAGTTATTATATATTTAGTTGCTATTGCAATTTTAATTGTCATAGGCTCAGTGGCCATGATGCTTTATCATACAATATTTAATAAATCGTCTATTAATATATTTGTAGCAGCAGTCACCATGGGTATTCTTCTATTTTCTTTATTTTTATATTGGATGTAACTATTATCTGTAATGAAATAAATGCCGAAGATAAGATTGAGATAGAGGGTTTCTTTTTTTGCGAGGAGTGGCGATGGAAGTTATAAAAAAGAAAATAAATGGTCATGAAGATCATTATGTTTTATATATGTTTGATGCAGAGGATAAATTATATTCTGCATATATGGGAAAAGGGGAGGAGGATCTCCTTATTTTACTGGATAAATCAAATATTGACAGGTTTCAGTTGATGGATGATTTTGTACAGTATATAGATAGTCAGATTGCAGATGGTTCATTGGTCTCCACCTATGATAAACTTGCTGAATCTGTGGTAAAATGTACAAATGATAAGCTTGCTGAGTATGATAGAGATATCAAGCAGTTGGGACGTGAGTATAATGAGACCAAAGCCAATCTTGAGAAACGTGGGCAGAGATCAAAAAATGATCTGCCTGATGCAATAGACATAAAAAGTATTGAAGAAATAGATATGCAGTCACCATTGGGAAAACATATCATGGATGCGCTGCGTGATAAGCTGGGGGTTATGCCAAATCCTGCAGCGGCCATGGGGGGTATGATACCACATGGAAAGGCATTTCAGATGAAGGCCAAATTGGATAAAGATGGTAAAATATCCTTTGAGCCTGACGATATCAACAATATGATGATGGATATTCTTTCCAACATTATAGTTGCTGAGGTCAAGAGTGGACGTACTCTTACCGAGGCAATTGATGACGTGGACAAGATCATCAATACGGTTTCACTTAATGCGGCCAAACTTACGCTTAGATTCAGGACTTGAGTTTAAGCATTAATAATAGATTTTCTATATAGTCTGGTAATTATTAATTTGTAACATCAGCCCTCGTTGCAGCGTTATGGGGCAGATGTTCAGTTATAAAGGAGATAATATATGAATGATTTTAAGTTTTATGCACCAACAGAAGTAAATTTCGGAAGAAACGCAGAGGAGAGAACAGGCGATGTTGCTAAAAAGTATGGCAGCAAGGCATTGCTTGTTTTTGGTAAGTCAAGTGTCGTAAAGAGCGGATTATTGTCCAAAGTAGAAAAGTCTCTGGATGCTGCGGGAATTACCTACAAGGAGTTTGGAGGTGCCAAGCCAAACCCGACTCTCGCTCATGCTGAGAGTGGTGTAAAGGAGGCTACTTCCTTTGGCGCTGATATGATAATTGCTGTAGGTGGAGGCAGTGCTATTGACACAGCCAAGGCAATTGCTCACGGTACAGCTAACCCTGATAAGAAGCTCTGGGATATATGGACCAAAAAGGTTGAGTTAACTAAATCAATGCCAGTTGGCGCTGTACTTACTATTGCGGCAGCAGGTAGTGAGATGAGTGATTCTGCAGTCCTTACCAATGAGGAGATTGGTAAGAAGGGTGGTATCAACACAGATTTTAACAGATGCAGATTTGCTATTGTAAATCCTGCACTTGGTGCGACCTTACCTAAAAATCAGGTGACTGCTGGTGTTGTTGACATTATGATGCACACCATGGAGAGATATTTCATACCTGGCATTAAGGCAGATGTCACAGATGAGATTGCAGAGGGACTTTTACGTGCAGTCATTAAGAATGGTACCATTGTCACAAAGGATCCGTCAGATTATGATGCAATGAGCGAGATATTCTGGGCATCAAGCCTGTCACATAACAATCTCACTGAGTGCGGTAGAGGAAAGGATTTTTCAGTTCACAAACTGGGACATGCATTATCTGCCAAGTATGATGTAACTCATGGAGCATCTTTATCAGCTGTATGGGGATCATGGGCAAGAGAGTTGTATAAGGATGCAATTCCAAGATTTGCCAGATTTGCCAGAAATGTATGGGGCGTTACAGATGCTGATGATACAGTAGCTGCAGAGGCTGGAATCAAGCGTACAGAGGAGTTCTTTAAGTCTCTGGATATGCCAGTTTCTCTTACTGAGCTGGGAGTAAATCCAACAGATGCTGACTTTAGAGACCTTGCAATGGATGCAACAATGCAGGATACAGCCAAGCTCTCAAGGATACGTCCTCTTGATGCTGCAGATGCAGAGCGTATATATAGAGCTGCATTATAATATTTTAAATGATATTTGCGGAGAGCCGGTAGGAATACCGGCTCTTTAAATTTTTTAGTGATTAGAATTTAATTTTAATGTATTATATGTCGATAGTAATTTTAGTTTAGTGAACATTTTTTAAGGATATAGTACATGTGATGGAATTAAGACCAGTAAAAATAAGGAATGGGGCTAAAATACGTGTCCTATTTGTAATTATGGGAGTATTAATAAATATACTCCTTTCTTTTGCTGTTGGAAAACTGGATATTCCGTTCTATATGGATACTGTAGGAACTATGATCGTCACTATTATGGGTGGTGTATTCCCCGGAGTAATGACAGCTTTTGCTACAAATCTGATTTGTACATTATATAGTGAAGGAAATCTTTATTTTGCATTTATAAATATTCTTGTTGCTATTTATACTGTACATTTTTTAAAGAGGCATAAACTGGAAGTTGCCAGGGATTTAATAATGTATGTAGTCATTGTTGGATCAATGTGTGGCTTTATTGGTGCCATTGTAGAGTGGGGAGTTTTCTCGGGTCCACAGAATTTTTCTTTATCTGTTATGGCAGATGCATTATCAAAGGGACTGGGGACAACACTATTTGCTTCTTATGCGATCATTAATATGTTTACTAATATAGTCGATAAGGCTATATCTATTTGGATCTCACTAATAATTATTCATTATATACCTGATCAGTACAAGGCCGCTATAAGGGATGGTGTGTGGAGACAACGACCTTTAACTAATAGAGAAATGTCAGATATAGAAATATGGAGAAAAGATTTAAAGGCGTCATCAAGGACCAGGATGATGAAAGTTCTTGTTGGTCTTTCTTTTGTCCTTGTAACTATCATGGGATGGATCGGTATTAAACTTTATTTTAATAATGCCAAGGTTGAAAAGACGGAAATTGCTCAGAGTGCTGTTAGATTTGGGGCTGACATTATAGATATAGATAAAATCGATGAATACATTGAAAAAGGCAGAGCGGTTGATGGCTATAATGAGACTGAGGAGTTGCTGTATAAAATCAGGGATAATGCCAAGGGCGTAGAGTACATGTATGTAATGAAGTTTGAGGATTTTGGCTCAGTTACTATATTTGATCTTAAATCAGCAGACGGAACTACACCTTACAAACCAGGACAGATTGTACCCTTTGATGAGGGGTTCAAACCATATAAGGATAAGCTATTGGCGGGAGAGGAAGTAAATCCTGTTGAACAGAACAGGGTGGATAAATGGCTATTGACCATTTATTATCCGGTTAAGGATGATGGAGGCAAGACCGTGTGCTATGTGGGTGCAGATGTAGTTCTTGACTATATGGCATTGTATATGAGAGATTTCCTTTTCAGAGTTGGTGTCATACTTGCTGGGTTCTTTATGGTAATAGTGGCTTATGGAATCTGGACTACAGATGTTTATAACGCTTATCCTGTCAGCAGTCTGGCAAGGTGCGTAGATAAATTTGCGCAGGATGGTTATGCTCAGGAAACACTGGATGAAAATGTAAGGACACTACGCAGATTAAACATATATACAGGAGATGAGGTAGAGAAACTGTATCATGCTATCTGTAAAATGACATTGAGCCAGGCAGAGCAAATGCGTAATGTCAGGAGACTATCGGATTCCACGGCAAAAATGCAGGAAGGTCTTATCATAACCATGGCTAACATGGTGGAGAATCGTGATTCAGACACGGGAGCTCACATTCAGAAAACAGCTGCTTATGTTAGGATAATTGCTGAGGGTCTTAAGAAAAAGGGATATTATCCTGAGAAAATAACGGATAAATATATATCGGATATAGTCAGGAGTGCACCTCTTCATGATGTTGGTAAGATAAATATTTCAGATAGTGTACTTAATAAACCCGGAAAATTGACACCGGAAGAGTTTGAGATAATGAAAACTCATACAACTGCCGGAAAAATCATAATTGAAAATGCTATTAATACAGTTCAAGGTGAGAACTATCTAAAAGAGGCCAGGAATATGGCTGCATATCATCATGAAAGATGGGATGGTAAGGGATATCCAGAGGGACTTCATGGAGAGGTGATACCATTGTCCGCCAGAATAATGGCCGTTGCAGATGTATTTGATGCATTAACATCACCTAGAGTTTATAAACCGGCTTTTCCACTTGATGAAGCGCTGGATTTACTTAAAGATGGTGCCGGTAGTCAGTTTGATCCAAAATGTATTGAGGTATTTTTGGATTCACTTCCTGAAGTGAAGGTTATATTAAGTAAATACAATAAGAGTGTATAAGTAGGAGATGTAAGCACGTTATGATTTATAAGCCAGTAAGAAAAATACAATTGAATATAATTGTGCTTTTAGCGTGCATTCTTTCATTTTACTGCTTAAGAGTTATAGCTGCGGAAAATGATACAACTATCAGTAATGTGACAGACCTTGGCGGAGGATATGCTGTAACTGGACAGTTGGAGGGCATGTCTTATACTACGGTACTGTATGATGCTCAAAATGGCTTGCCTACATCAGATGCTATGTGTGTTATGAGCTCTAAAGATGGTCATATATGGATAGGTGGATATGGCGGCGTTATACGTTATGATGGTTCGGCTTTTGAGAGATTGGACCCGTCAGATGGACTCACCAGCGCAAGGGTGATATTTGAGGACAGCGTTGGAAATATCTGGGTAGGGACAAATGACAATGGTGTAGTCATGCTGAGTAACGGCAATAGAGTGCATTATACCTATAAAGATGGCTTGCCATCATCCTCAATACGTTATTTTGCAGAAGACAAAAACAGAAATATTTTTGTTGGGACAACAGCCGGAGTCTCTTATATTGATATAGAGGGTAAAGTTTATAAAATATCTGACAAACGCATTGATACAGAGAGGATTTTAAAATTAGAGTCGACTCTGGATGGCAGGATACTGGGACAGACAGCAAGTGGTATCATTTTTTCTATTGATAACTGTGAATATTCAGAGATATATGATTTTAAAGAATTAGGTACGGAAAAAATATCTACGTTTCTGACAGATCCATATGATGGGGATAAGATATATATATGTACAGAAAGTGAAAACATATATTATGGAAATTTTGGGGATGATGTAAGTCATCTTAAAAAGATTTCTGTAGCTCCATTAAGTGAGGTGCAGTGGATAAGCTATGAGTGCAACAGAATTTGGCTTTCGTCTACTACAACAGTGGGATACCTTGATAAAAAGGAAATATTTCATGAAGTGCCTAAGTTATCCATACATAGTGGTATTGAGATGTTCACTTCTGATTACCAGGGAAATATGTGGTTTGCATCATCAACTAATGGTGTAATGAAGCTCGTTGCCAACAGTTTTATTGATGAGTCTGAAAAGGCAGGATTGCCTGATGAAGCGGTAAATTCTGTATGTAAGGATGATGATAAACTATATATCGGCACAGATAATGGGCTTAAAGTATTAAACCGATATGGCATGATGGTCAGAGATAATCTTTCAAGGTATATAGGAGAGAATAGAATCCGTTGTATCATGAAAGATTCTAATGACACATTATGGATATCTGTATACACAAATAATATTGGTCTTATTTCAAGAGACAAGGATGGAAATATCAATCGATATACCACTGATGCTGGGTTGCCATCTAATGAAGTAAGGTGCACATCTGAAATGTCTGATGGAGGATTGCTTGTTTGCACTAATGAGGGACTTGCAATCTTTAAAGATGGGAAAACAACACAAACCTTTGGTGTAAATGAAGGCATTAAGAATAAGGTATTACTTACAGCTACACAAGGAAGTAATGGTCAGATTTATGCAGGTTCAGATGGTGACGGATTATATGTAATTGAAAATGGTGAGGTTAAAAGGATAAGTAGAGATGATGGCCTCACCAGTGATGTCATTCTGAGGGTCAAGAAAGATAAGTATAGAAATGTATACTGGATAATTACGTCCAATTCACTGGCATACATGCATAATGGCGAAATAACTAATGTTTCTACATTCCCATACAATAATAATTACGACATATATTTTAATGCTGAAAAAGATATATGGATTTTGTCATCTGGGGGAATATATGTTGTAGAGGCTGAACAACTGCTCAATGATAATGTAAAAGATTATGATCTTTATACACTTACAAATGGACTTCCGTATATGGTTACATCTAATTCCTTCAGCTTTCTTGAAGACGATGGTAGTTTATATATTGCCGGAAGACATGGTGTGATCAAAACAAGTATAAATGACCGTCCTACAGATGTATCAACTATCAAAGTAGACCTTAATTCCATAGAAACTGCTAATGGATCGATAATTGCTGATGCCAATGCCAAATATAATATTCCGGCAGATGCAGGGCGTATAGTATTTGTCGCTTCAGTTATGGATTATTCTATGACTGACCCAATAATAAGGATGTATCTTGAGGATGGTCCCGATGAAGGTATTATTGCCCCAAGCAGCAAGCTGAAGCCATTGGAATACAGTGATCTCCCATATGGAGATTATAAATTACACATCCAGGTATTGGATAAATTTGGGGAAGGTGTGCTCCTGGATAGAGAATACAATGTCTCAAAGGAGCCTAAACTCCAGGAACTACTCATTGTAAAGCTACTTGTTGTAATTTTGGGAGCTGCCTTTGTTGGATTAATAGTTTGGCATGTGATGAATAATACTGTTATACGTAGGCAGTATACTGAGATAAGACAAGCAAAGGAAGAGGCTGAAAGAGCTAATAATGCAAAATCCCGATTTCTTGCAAATATATCACATGAAATACGTACTCCAATAAATACCATCATGGGTATGGATGAGATGATATTAAGAGAGGATGCGACAAATGTACCTGAAAGCTACTTTTTGTCCATAATGAATTATTCTATTGATATCAAAAATGCTACGGAGTCTCTTCTTGGACTTATAAATGATCTTCTGGATATGTCTAAGGTTGAATCAGGTAAGATGCATATCGTTGAACGTGAATATGATGTTCAGGAGTTACTACGCTCAATTGTCTCAATGATACGTGTCAGAAGTACAGAAAAAGAGTTGACCTTTGATGTTATTGTTGATGAGATCATGCCAAAACGATTATTTGGTGATGACGGAAAAATAAAGGAAATAGTGTTAAATCTGCTTACTAATGCTGTCAAGTATACAAAAGAAGGCGGATTTGTATTTGTTGTGTCTATGACTCAACGTAAAAATAATGACTGTGAGTTGACTTTTTCTGTAAAAGACACGGGTATAGGTATCAAAGAGCAGGACATGGATAAGTTGTTTACTGCTTATGAGCGTTTAGATGAGGCAACTAACAGCGGTATTCAGGGAACAGGATTGGGGCTTGATATATCGAGAAGATTTGCTGAGTTGATTGGAGGGACATTAACATGCCATAGCATATACGGACAGGGTTCGGAATTTGTATTGACCCTCAATCAGAGAATTGTGGATGATACTCCTTTAGGGGCTTTTATTGAGCATGATGAAAAGGCGGCACAGGGTCCGTACGTACCACAGTTTATAGCTCCGGATGCAGATATACTTGTGGTTGATGATAATGCTATGAACCTTAATGTAATTAAGGGACTCTTAAAAGCAACAAAGATTTTTGTTACAACAGCTACCAGTGGAGAGGAATGTCTTGAAAAGATAAAAGAGACTAAATTCAATGTGGTTTTACTTGATCATATGATGCCAGGGATGGATGGGATTGAAACTGTTAAAAGGATCAGAGATAATTATCCTGATCTGCCAGTATATGTGCTTACGGCCAATTATTCCCTTGGTGAGGATTATTATAAGTCTAAAGGGTTCAATGGTTATCTTACAAAACCTATCGACAGCCGGACTTTGGAAAAGACCATTATGAGGCATTTGCCTGAGGAAATGATGGAAAAGCCAGAAGCAGGAGATATTATTGAGGATCTTAAGGAACTTCCGGAAGATATGCTGTGGCTTTATGATACAGAGGGCATTTCTGTGGATGATGGAATAAAAAATTCAGGTGGTATATCTAACTATATATTTTCACTTAAGTTGTTTCTTGACACTATAGATAGCAATTCAAAGACTATTGAGGATGCATATAAAAATGGAAATATCAGATTATATACGATCAAGGTCCATGCGCTCAAGAGTTCTGCAAGGATAATAGGTGCAAAAGAGCTTTCTGAGCTTGCTGCAAAATTGGAGGCAGCGGGCAATAAAGAGGATATGACTCTTATAGAGGGCAAGACCTATGAACTATTATCAATGTATAACGATTATAAAGAAAAGCTTAGCAGGCTCAACGTAAGTGAAAAGGATAATGCAAAAGAGCTGATTTCCGAGGATGAATTAAATGATGCCTATGAAGCATTATATGATGTTATACCTCAAATGGACTATGATTCAGTCGAAATGATCATTAATCAGTTAAATAAATATAAGCTGCCAGATGCTGACGCAGAAAAGATAGCTGAGCTTACAAGAATGCTAAAAAGCTTTGATTGGGACGGTATGGAAGCATTGTTCAGCCGTTAACCAATGGGGAGGATGTCATGAGCGACAAAAAAGTTGTCATCATAGGAGACAAAGAGTCTTTTATTGTAAGAGTACTTACAAATAAAATAGAAAACGAAGGGATAGAGTGTGCTTTTTCCACATATAACATAAATTATATCAGGGATGAGATAAGGACTAATACTCTATATGTCCTTTACATGGAAGAAAATAAAAATCCTAATGAGGGAGTGCTTAATTATCTTAAGGATAGTCTTGAAAAAAAGGGAGGCATGATGATACTCATTGGGGATGTGCCAGAAATGCACTTTGTTGAGCAATTCATATCTGAAAGATACATATGTGAAAGGTTTTCGAGACCTATTGATAATTTAAAATTTATAGATACCGTTAAAGGTTATTTTGACAAGCACGCTGCTATAGACAGTGCTGATGAAAATCAGAAACTAAGTGACAGTGCATCTGCGATAAATAAAGAAAATATGTCTGGCGGAGAGTCTATTAATGAAAAGAAAAGCATTCTTGTAGTGGATGATGATATTAACTATCTTAGTCTTACAAGGGAATGGCTCAAATCCAGTTATAAAGTGCTTATGGCCAATTCAGGACTGCAGGCAATAAAGCTTTTGGGGAAAAACAAGGTTGACTTGATTTTACTTGATTATGAAATGCCTGTCACCAGTGGCCCGCAGGTTTTGGAAATGCTTAGAAGTGATGATGAAACTAAAAATATTCCAGTAATGTTTTTGACCGGAAAAGATGACAAAGATAGCGTGATAGCTGTTATGTCTTTACGACCTGATGGCTATATTTTGAAAAGTGTACGTTGCGAGGAACTCATTGCGAGAATAGAAGACTTTTTTATTCTTTATAAGTAATTATTAAAAAAAGGGATAACCGATGATTGAATTTATTGCAGCTCATCAACTGAATATCATGCTGGCACTAGGCAGTATATGTGGTATGACTGCGATTTTCACGTTGATTGCCAGAGCATTGTCTGTTAAAAGAAAAGCGTCTATGCTGGGTATGGAAATATCTGCAATGATCCTGCTGTATTCTGACAGATTGGCATATATTTATCGCGGACAACAGACAAGATATGGCTTTTTTATGACAAGGATCAGTAATTTTCTAGTGTATGCCTTGACTATTATACTTATTCTGTCTGTTAATCTATACATTGCTGATCTTTGCATAAATGATGGGAGAGCAAAGACTATGCCCAAGCCACTTATATTTAATTGTATTTGTGCTGTTATAGGGCTGATCATGATAATAATCTCCCAATATACAGGTTATTATTACTATTTTGATGATTTTAATCATTATGTACGAGGCGATGGTTTTATAGTTTGTTACATAATTCCGGTAATTATGGGATTGGTTCAGCTTTTTGTAATTAACCAGTATTACGACAGACTGAGTAAAAGGATAGCTCTGCCACTGATGGCATTTACACTTGCTCCACTTATAGCGGGCGTTGTGCAGGTATTTACATATGGTCTCTCACTTACCAACATTGCTATGGTTGGTATTGTTATCATAATATATGTGTTTACATTCATAGATATGAATGATAGCCTGGATAGAGCCCATCAATTAGAGATGGATACTCTCATGCAGGAAAAGATGAGTATGAAGCGCTTATTTAAGCAGACTTCAACCGCATTTGTTGCATCTATTGAAAAAAAGGATCCTTTTTTACAGGGGCATTCAGAGAGAGTTGCAGATATTGCACGTAGGCTCGCTGCATTAAGTGGTAAAGATGATGAGGATTGTGATAAGGTTTATTACACAGCGCTTCTCCATGATATAGGTATGATCGGTCTGCCTGACAGACTTATCGGTAAAACTGATGATCTCACAGAAGATGAGTATGAGCAGGTTAAGCAAAAGCCACTAATAAGCAGTGAAATCCTGGCGGGTATCACAGAGTATCCATATTTAAGTCAGGGGGCAAAATATTGTTTTGAAAGATATGATGGGCAAGGCTATCCGGAAGGCCTTTCAGGAAAAGCTATACCTGAAATATCAAGGATTATTTCTGTTGCCAATGCCTATGACGCTATGACAACAAAGAAACGTTTCAGGGACGCCCTTCCTATGCAGATAGTAAGAGAGGAGCTCATAAAGGGTGCTGGAGCTCAGTTTGATCCTGATCTGGCAGACATTATGGTGCATCTTATAGATTCTGAAAATAAGGAATATATTGATGGAACAACAACTATAATAGAGGATAATATACAGTGTAAAAAGTATCGGGACAATGTGACCATAGGATATCCGATAGTTAATACTATAAACAAGATATCATTTAAGTGTAAGCTCTCTACAGATCCAGGTGTATTTAGTGCGCCGTCAATTATACTGTTTGATTCATATGACAGACATATTCATGACAATGTAAAGGCAATAGAGGCAAATAGATATCTTGAATATGGCGAGATTTGGTTTGACGGTCATAGTATATCTACAGGGGCCAGAAATCTGGAAACATATAATTCTGATGGCACAAAAATAGACTATCATAAGGAAACTTATATGTCTCATGAGAATGACGCAGAGTATGAGATTGCCATGGGTAGATATGAGGACCACATAAAACTCGTGATGAGGTCTCCGGGAAAGAGCATTGATGTGATTATAGCCTTGCCTAATAAGTCAAAGTTTTCTTATATAGGATTAACAGGTGAGAATTGTCAGATTTATGACATTACCGTGATCCAGACTGACAGTAAAATAGCAGAGGGTGAGATCCCTAGAATAGCAGAAGAGGTCAGTTATATAGACAGGCTGGAGTCAGATATCCCTAATGTTCAGGTGGATAGATTACGTTCTGCCTCAACAGAGGGCATAGAGATAAAAGACGGTACCCAGATAAAGTTCCATTCTATGAGTTTGCCGACGGCCAATCTGGTTTGGGATTGCCCTTATATTGTATTGTTTTATTCTGACGATAAAAAGGTCGGAGGTAAGGGATATCGTGAATATGCACTTGTCAAGCTAAACGGTGAAAATGAAAATCCCGAGGAATTTGCAGAAAACAAGTTCTTTATGCGCAAAGAGGAAAAGTTTACCGGCTGGGATAGATGGAAGAGTCTTAATAAAGCGGGACATGAATACGAGATTGATTTTGAAAAAAAGGGCAACAAGGTAACTGTTTTTTCAAAAAATCTTGGTATATATATTGAGAATGTCACTAGAGTAAAAGATGGTGGAAAGACTGTTTATGCTGCTATTACCGGTAATCAGGTGGCTCTGACAGATATAAGGATACAATAGTATGATATAGTGTCATGAAGTCTATCTCCCACTTTTGTGCAAGCACACGTGGGAGAAGACTTATGACACTAATATCAAATTAGTATAAAAAATGCCGCGTGGATGTAAGTCCATACGGCATTTTCTGTACAGTGAATATATCAGGAATTGAACTGAGTTCAAAAATTAATACTGTTTTAAGTGGATAGCAAAACCTGCGATCATCTTATCAAGATATACAAATTTCATGGTGCCATCCTCATTAAATGTTGCAGTATCCTTTTTTACACCCATACCTCTTTTTTCAAAGAAGTCAGCTGCCTTGGCAACATCATGAGCACCAATGGCGATATGGCCCTTCTCTCCCGGACCGTCTTTTTTCATTATCTCGATTAGATCTGAAGCAAAAATTGAGCTGTTTCCAACACGTGGGATAAATCCCATTAATGTTTGAAACTCATCAGCGATACGTAATGCATCCTCCTCGCCATTAGCATTGATACCTACATGGAGAACACAAAGTCCCAGTTCCTTGACTGCATCAAAATCCTTTGACATTAAATCAGCCATAATTTTACCTCCTTGGCAGCAGTTGATGCCATAAATGTTGACATCTTATGCTATAAACCCTTCAAATAGTGTTAGTATTTTAACTTGCGTAAACTAGTTTACCACTAATGGAGCAAAAATGCATCAAAGGATTATAAAAAATTGAGTGAAGCTCCAACCCAAAACTAGCTATTGTCAGATATGAGAGTAGCCTTGTATCCAAGTCCTCGCATGGTTACAATTTTAAAAACACTGCAATTATGGAAACGCTTGCGTAATCTCGCAATGTGTACGTCTACAGTCTGTGGGTTGGACTCACTATCCTGCCCCCATACTTGATCCATCAGTAACTCTCGAGAGAAAATTTTATCGTGTTTTTCTAATAGTATGTACAGCAGCTGAAACTCTTTTAAAGGTAATGTTATGACTTTGTCGCCCATTGTCACTGTATAGGAATCCAGATCCATCACTAAATGTTCAAAGCGTAATTGCCTGTTTAGATATCTGTTGACACGTCTTAAAAGAGTCCATATACGCAGGATAAGCTCACCTACCTGCACTGGCTGCACCATAAAATCATCGGCTTCCAATAAGAAGCCTCTGCTTTTTGAAAGGAAATCATTGTCAGGGCTTGTCAATATTACTGGTATTGTTCTGTTATGCTCACGGATGTCTTTTAATAGCTCGTACCCGTCAATACCTGGCAGTACGGTATTTAATATGATCAGGCTCATGTTACCTGAGTCGATCAGAGTAAAGGCCTCGTCTGCATTTGCGGCGTGTTTTACGCTGAAACCATTTTTTTCACAGGCAGTTGCATAGAGTCTTACTATATTAGGATCAGGGTCAATAATTAATACTGATATTTCTGCAACTGGTATTTCTGTATCAGGGATTACCTGATGTTTCTTTGATATCTGTTTTGTATTCATAAGTAAAATACTATATCAAAAACCTGATTTTGTTTAGATTTGGAGGAAGGATTTTTGCTGACAAAATTCTAAAAATAAAATAAACAAAAAACATTTTAAATGGGACTTTCATGAACTGAAGATGAACTGAACATGAACAATCTTACCATCCCCTTGTGATTTCCTTTATTGCCTTGTATTCGGCAAAAGTCTATGCCACTATGTTAACCGCACAGCCGGTGCAGATATTTTGAACATGAAAAACAGGGTTTGTTAGGGCATACCGGCGTGATCAAAAAGGAAACTTAAAACAAAAATATCGCACTTTACTATCGTGCTTTGGATGCTTGCAACAGAGTATCCGAGTCAGATATGAGGGTCTGATATGGGATTAGAAAGATATGGTGCGGTATATAGACAACAGGAGGTTGTATGAAACGAACATTTAAATGGATAAGTACTTTATCCGCAACAGTATTGATGGCTTTAGGTATATCTGCAATGTCATATGCAGCAGGTTGGGACAATTCCACAGGAGAGTGGAAGTACCTTGACAATTATGGCAATCCGTTGACCAATGAATGGAAAAGCGATAAAGGATTCTGGTTCTACCTTGGGGATGATGGAAATATGGTCAAAAATTCTCTGGTTGAGGATATGTCTGGATCTAAAACACGTTACTACTATGTAAATGGTCAGGGAGCAATGTCAAGGAATACCTGGAAGGCAGTGGCCATGGATGGCAGCGAGGGCGACTTAAATGCAGAGTACTGGTGGTACTACTTTGGTAATGATGGCCAGGCCTATACATCAAACGGAAAGCTCAATGCATCGGATTTTAAAACTATCAATGGTTTAAAATATGCATTTGATGAAGAGGGACATATGATGTATGGCTGGATCAATGCAGAGAATCCTGAGCAGCAGGATGACGATGATAAGGCATGGCAGACATCAACATATTATTTCAATGGTTGGAATGATGGACATCTGCAGACAGGCTGGAAGCAGCTTAATGTAATAGATGAAAAAGATGATGATCAGACATACTGGTTCTATTTCGGATCAAATGGTAAAAAATATGGTGATGGAGATGCCAAGACCAAAAAAATAAATGGCTACAGATATCATTTTGCTGATGATGGACATATGCTTGAGGACTGGGTGCTTGGTACTGAGTCTGAGTGGACAGAGGAGCGTGCATCAGGTAAGACACTTGATAAGGCATCATACTTAAAGAGCGATGGTGCAGAGCGCAGAAAACATTGGGTATGGACAGTTCCAGAGGAGAAGTGGCTCACACAGGATTATGAGAATGACGATTACTCATGGTGGTACCTGGATAATAGAGGAAATCCTATCTATAATGTTGTTAAAAAGATAAACGGACATAAGTATGCATTTGATAAATATGGAAGAATGCTTACAGGCTTTGTTAAGAGGGATTCAGGAGAGGTCGTTTCTATCGATGGTCAGGATAGAGAGGATGCAAAAAAGGTATATGATTACTCAAGAAACTCATATATGGAGCTTGCTCAGAGCCTGGGAGATACAACAGAGATCTATTACTTTAATGAAAATGACTATAAGGATGGTTCAATGCGTACAGGATATCAGGACATTGAGCTTGAGGATGGAAAATATCAGTTCTACTTTGATACCAACAACGGTCAGGCAAAGACAGGTTATAATTCTAAGATCCGTAAATTTACAGTAGGAGGTCTGATCTTAAAGCCTGCAAGTGATGATGATAACAATTATGGATTTATCAAGGGCATCAATGCAGAGAATGGTAAATATGTAGTTGATGGAACTGTTACTATGTCTACTGATTCCAATGATGCAGAGGGTGCTATTCTGGTAAATAAGACCGGAACAATCATAAAGAAAAAGACAGGAATCCATGATGTAAATGATCAGTATTACAATACTGACGCAAATGGTGTTGTAACTGAGGTATTCCAGGATCAGGATGCATATAAAGATTGGGTAAAAGCTAATAAATAATAATGCATATATATACATTTGATATGTAATAAATATATACCGACCTTCAATATATGGCTTAAAGCCGGCATTTGAAGGTCGGTATTTTTATGCATAAGCAAAAGCTATGATAAAAAATTTTTATATAATTTTTAATAAATTAAAATAGTACTTCTTGTGGTGATTTTTTAAGTCTGATATAATTTCACTTAGCAACATTAACGCATAAAAGTGTTAAAGGAGGAAAGTATATGAGAAAGATTTTTAGCGTTATGGCATCTGTACTAATGCTCTCAACTGTTCTCACAGCTTGTGGAAGTACCAGCACCCCAACAATTGAGACAGTGGCAAACACTACAGAAGCTGCAACAGAGGCAGCCAAAGAGGAAACAGAGGCTGCTCAGGAGGCATCGGATGCAGGAAGCGATTACCACATTGGTATCGTAACAGGTTCGGTTTCTCAGTCAGAGGATGACAGAAGAGGTGCTGAGGCATTCCAGGAAAAGTATGGTGAGGACAGAGTTATCCTTGCCACTTATCCAGATAACTTTACAGAGGAGTTGGAGACAACTATCCAGACTATCGTAAACCTTTCTGATGATGAGGACATGAAGGCTATTATTGTAAACCAGGCTATCCCTGGAACCACTGAGGCATTCCGTCAGATCAAGGAAAGAAGACCTGATATTCTTTGTATTGCAGGTGAGTCCCATGAGGATCTTCCAGAGATCGGTAGTGCCGCTGATCTTGTTTGTAACAATGACTTCGTAGCACGTGGATATCTTATTATCCGTACAGCTCATGAGCTTGGATGTGATACATTCGTACATATTTCATTCCCACGTCACCTTTCATATGAGACAATGAGCCGTCGTGTAGCTATCATGAAGGCTGCTTGTGAGGAGTTTGGTATGGAGTTCGTTATGGAGTCTGCTCCAGATCCTACAACCGACGTTGGTGTACCAGGTGCACAGGCTTATATTGCTGAGCATGTTCCTGAGTGGGTTGAGAAGTATGGACAGAACTCAGCTTACTTCTGTACAAACGATGCTCATACAGAGCCACTCCTCAGAGGTCTTATTGAGAATGGCGGATACTTCATCGAGGCTGATCTTCCATCACCTCTTATGGGATATCCAGGAGCACTTGGACTTGACCTTACAGAGGAGGCAGGAGACTTTACTAAGATTCTTGCCAAGGTTGAGAGTGCTATAGTTGAAAAGGGTGGCGCTGGCAGATTTGGTACATGGGCTTACTCATATGGATATACAGTTTCAGCAGGTCTTGCACAGCATGCTATGAATGTTATCGATGGAAAGAGCGAGCTCACAGATATCGATGCTATTTCAGAGGCTTATGAGGTATTCTCTCCAGGCGCTGCATGGAATGGTTCAAATTACACAAATGCTGATACAGGTGTTAAGGCTGACAACACATTCCTTATCTATCAGGATACATACATCATGGGTGACCCGGGTAAGTACATGGGATCAACAGACATTGAGGTTCCTGAGAAGTATTTCACAACAAAGTGATGTTATCAATTAGGTGAAAAGATGTAGATGGATTTTACATCGTAATAGGATAGACCATTGTGGGGAGATGATCATCTCCCCACATTTTTCGGAAAATGAAAGGTTTTAAAACAATGGATAAAGCACCACTACTTGAAATGAAAAACATTAAAAAGGACTTTTTTGGGAATCAGGTCCTTTCAGATATTAATCTGACCATACATGAGGGTGAGGTTATAGGTCTTTGCGGAGAAAACGGTGCAGGTAAGTCTACGCTTATGAAAATCCTTTTCGGTGCGGATGTAATCCGTGAGACTGGAGGATATGGCGGAGACATTATACTAGATTCTAAAAAGGTGTCATTTGAGTCACCATTTGATGCCATTGCTGCAGGAATTGGTATGGTTCATCAGGAGTTTTCACTGATTCCTGGGTTTACGGCAACAGAAAATATATTACTGAACAGAGAGTCAAAGAAAAAAAGTGTGCTGTCTGATCTTGTAAGTGACCGTATGGATACACTTGATAGAAAAGATATGGATAAGCGCGCAACGGAATCAATTGAAAAGATGGGTGTCACTATAGATAAAAATATGCTTATCAGCAATATGCCTGTAGGACACAAACAGTTTACGGAAATTGCAAGAGAGCTTTCCAAGGAGCAGCTCAGACTTTTAATACTTGATGAGCCTACAGCGGTTCTTACTGAGAAAGAGGCGGAAGCTCTGCTTGATTCTATAAGAGGAATGTCTAAACGAGGGATCGCAGTCATTTTTATCACACACAGACTTGGTGAGATACTTTCTGTATGTGACAAAGTTATAACCATGAGAGATGGTTATGTTGTTAATGAGTCAGCCACCAAAGATACCAGCGTTCAGGATATCACTAAATGGATGGTTGGACGTAACGTTGAGGACACGGATGTTGAGTATGTGACAGAGGATGTTGGAGCGGATAAGAACATCATTATGTCCATAAAGAATCTCTGGGTAGATATGCCTGGAGAGACAGTGAGAAATGTAAATCTTGATGTAAGAGAGGGTGAGATACTTGGTATCGGAGGATTGGCCGGACAGGGAAAGCTGGGTATCCCTAATGGTATCATGGGACTTTACCAGTCAGGTGGTAAAGTGACCTTTGAGGGTAAGGAGATTGTTTTAAACAATCCTAGAAAGTGCCTGGATTCTTCTTTTGCATTTGTATCTGAGGACAGACGAGGTGTGGGTCTGTTGCTTGATGAGTCTCTTGAGTGGAATGTTTCCTTCCCTGCCATGCAGGTGCAGGATAAATTTCTGAAAAAGTATTTGGGTGGACTTATTAAGTGGAGAGATGATACTGCCATCAGAAAGGTCACAGAAAAATATATTGACGAGTTCAAGATAAAGTGTACTGGTTCAACACAGAAAGCCAAGGAGTTATCCGGAGGAAATCAGCAGAAGATTTGTCTGGCCAAAGCATTTGCCCTTGAACCGAAGCTTCTTTTTGTAAGCGAGCCAACGAGAGGTATCGATGTAGGTGCCAAGGCTCTGGTTCTTGAAGCTTTAAAGAAGTTCAATAAAGAAAAGGGTGTAACTATAGTTATGGTTTCATCTGAGCTTGAGGAGCTTCGTAGAACTTGTGACAGAATAGCCATCGTATCAGGCGGTAAGGTGGCAGGTATACTTCCGGCAGGAGAGCAACTGGAAACATTTGGTGCCCTCATGCTGCAGAACTGTTAAGGAGTGACTAGTGATGACTGAACAAACACAAAATATCGCACTTAAAGACAGGGTGAAGGATATAGCAAAGGATTTTGGACTTCCACGACTTATTATTACAGGATTTCTAATACTCCTCCTTGTTGTCTCACCTTTTGTGGGAGCTGATCTCCCTACACAGATATCAAATATCATAAATCGTTTCAGCTGGAACGGTATACTGGTACTCGCCATGGTGCCAATGGTTCACTCCGGATGCGGACTGAATTTTGGACTTCCACTCGGCATAATCTCAGGACTTCTGGGTGCAACACTTTCAATCGAGCTGGGATTTACAGGAGCGGTTTCTTTTCTTATGGCGGCAATTCTTGCAACACCATTTGCGCTTGTATTTGGATGCATTTATGGATGGCTCCTTAACAAGATCAAGGGTGGAGAGATGATGATAGCAACCTATGTTGGATTTTCATCAGTTTCACTTATGTGTATGATGTGGCTGCTGCTTCCATATCATAGTCCAAACATGGTTTGGGGTATGGCAGGAAAGGGTCTCAGAACAACTATATCTCTGGAGGGTTATTATACACAGGCCCTTGCCAATATCCTGCAGATAAACATTGGACATCTTTCCATACCAACAGGAGCACTCATTTTCTTTGCTCTTCTTGCTTTGGGTATGTGGGCATTTCTGCATACAAAAACAGGAACTGCCATGACAGCTGTTGGTTCCAACCCTGAGTTCGCCAGATCATCAGGTGTCAATGTAGATAAGATCAGACTTATTTCTGTTGTAATGTCTACATGGCTCGCAGCAATCGGTATCCTTGTATATGAGCAGGGATTCGGATTTATACAGCTCTATATGGCTCCATTTTATATGGCTCTTCCGGCAGTTTCCGCTATACTTATCGGTGGCGCTTCTGTTAACAAGGCATCTATTATGAATGTTATCATCGGAACTATACTCTTTCAGGGCATAGTTACCATGACACCTACTGTTATGAACAACATGATACATCTTGATATGAGTGAGGTTATCAGAATAATCGTTTCCAACGGTATGATTCTTTATGCACTTACAAGAAAAACGGAGGAAACAAAATGAATAAGATAAATATTGGTGATTATTTAAGACGGTTCTCCGTTCCGATCATGTTTGTTATTATTTGTGCTGTATGTGCACCTATATCAGGACTATCTCCAAGTTACCTTTGTAATGAGATCGTTACAAGAATGGGTAGAAATGCCTTCCTGATACTTAGCCTGCTAATACCTATTATGGCTGGAATGGGCCTTAACTTTTCTATGACCCTTGGAGCAATGGCGGGAGAGATCGGACTTATCCTGGTCTGTGACTGGCAGATCGTAGGCATTCCCGGTATGATACTCGCAATGATCATATCTGTACCTATTTCAACTGTACTGGGCCTTTTTTGTGGTAAGGTGCTGAATATGGCCAAGGGCAGAGAGATGATCACAAGCTATATTATAAGCTTTTTCATTAATGGTATTTATCAGCTTGTTGTCCTCTATCTTATGGGACCAGTTATCCCAATCAAGCACAGCACGATCAAGCTGCCTAGAGGATATGGTATCAGAAACACAGTTTCTCTCCTTTCTATGAGACAGAAGCTTGATAACCTTATACCATTATCTATTGGTGGAGTTAAGATACCTGTTGCAACATTTTTAGTTGTTTTTCTCCTTTGTCTTGTTATTATCTGGTTCAGAAAGACAAAACTTGGGCAGGATATGAGAGCGGTCGGACAGGATATGGGTGTTGCAAGGGATGCAGGTATCGATGTTGAGCGTACAAGAATCATTTCCATGGTGCTTTCAACTGTATTTGCAGGAATCGGAATGATCATCTATCTACAGAATATGGGTAACATTGCGACCTACAGTTCCCACTCTCAGATCGGTATGTTCTGTATCGCAGCTCTCCTGGTAGGCGGAGCATCGGTTGAAAAGGCTTCAATCGGAAATGTTTTCCTGGGAATTGTACTTTTCCATACAATGTTTATTGTAGCGCCTAAAGCGGGTACTGTTATTACAGGCGACTCCATGATCGGTGAGTATTTCCGTGTATTTGTTTCATATGCGGTTATTACAGTTGCGCTTGTCATGTATGAGACAAACAAGAGGAAGAACAAGTCAAAAGCTGGTGAGCAGCTTGCACTGGCTCAGGAGGATGCAAATGAATAACTCAAAAAGAAAAACGTTGATATATCGTATTGCAGCCCTCGTAGTACTTATCCTTATAGCTGCATCCATGTTCATTATAGGAAGAGGACATACTGTTTACTTTGACAATAAGTCATTTGAGGGTATAGATAAAGTGCCTTACAAAATTGAGGTCAGAGTAGATGGAGAGAAAGTCGCATCTCTAAAGAAAAATGAGCGTGGTATGGTGGAGGTAATGGGACAGAAACTAACCATGGAACTGGCAGTAACAGAAGAAAAGGGCGGTGATACTGTACAGATGAGAGTCACACAGCCACTCCCATATAACATGGATGGGATTATTTTAAATATTCCTGCTATGCTTAATGGCATTTCACAGGATCAGTATCTCACCGAGTTTATTGCTGCACCTGCTGAGTCAGATGAGGCAGATGAAGAAGTAATAACAGATGATACTGCCGGACTTATGGACTTTGGCGATGAGGGAGAGTCAAGTCAGGGTTAATATTTAAAAATATAAACAGTGATTGCTGGAAAATACCAGGTGCTCAAGGGGCTCCTGGTATTTTTGTAGTTCTGAGTCAAAATAGTTAATGGTATAATTGGTCTGAATATACTTTGGATTATGGAGATACTAAATGTTTTTTGAGAATCTTTTAGACAGTACTTAATAATTATACAGGAGTACTAATTATATGAGTGGATTTTATTCTGGTTTTCTGTTCACAAGGTGCCTATATCAATTTTGATCGATTTCGTAAAAGGTGGAGTGCCTATATTTATACAGTTTATGTCAACGCTTGGAAAAATTGAAAAGTGCGAGACATTCAGAAAAAATCATATGAGAAGGTCTGCACCATATGTTGGAATAGAAAATGTGGATAAGTTTGGTTATGATACTTATATTGTGGGCTCGGATACTGTGTGGACACCTCTTTTTCCGTTAGAGAACGTGATACGACTACATTTGTACAGACTCTTACAAATAAAAAGGTATTTAATGCCATTGATCCTGTACTTATGTTAGATAAGGAAGATTACAGAGAAATACTACCGGGAACTACAAATTCAGGTGAAAAATATATCTATGCATTTTTGTTTGACGATCTACAGGGTGGATACGACACAATTAATGAATTATCTGAAAAAACGGGATTAAAGGTAGTTGGAGATGTTAAGCATAAGGAAAGGATCAATAATCTACTTATTGACTCGAGTAATGATGGTTCTGGAGAGTTCATAGAGAGAATAATGAATGCAGAGTATGTCATTACAGATTCTTATCACGGCTTCATATTTGCAATGCTTGGGAGAAAATCCTTTGTATGTTATACACGCTCACGAAGTGGTATCCGTGCCCGAAACCTATTAGAGAATCTGGGAATAGATGATCATTATCTTTTGGGAAATGAAAAAGGTACAGATTTACTGTTGTCAGAAATAGATTATGATATCGTTTTTAGGAAAATAAATGTATGGAAGGAAAAATCCGAACAATTTCTTAAAGAAACTCTCGGAATAAATGGATAGATGATACCATTTGCATTATTATGTTGTGATTTTATAAAAAATAATAATGACAACATAGAAGTACGTGCTCTGGAGATAGCACCTGATTTTTTCACTTTTAGATGTGCCAAAGATGAAAGAGTTTTGGGAGAAATTGACAGAGCAGTATTGCATTTCTGGAATTATAAAGAACAAAAATACAGGGATATTGTACTTATCGTTGATAAAGACTTTGAAGTATTGAAAGAATCCGGGTGTGATGCTGATATAAGTAATGATGATACTTATTTTATAAATTATAAGTTCATTTCTCAAAATGATAGATATAAAGAGCTTTCGACAGAGCTGTCAAATATGTATTTGCATTATATTGAGTTAAAGCAGAACTATGATGATAGTGAGGTCTCCAGGCAACTGGTGGATTATCAAGTGGATGAGAGCAGAATATCTCATGACTTTGCGACTCAGCGGAAACTGTTTTTTAAAAATGTGGATTTCAGACCGATGATTACTGTCTGTGGTGATCACAATGTTGATTTAGGAATATCTTTATCATCAGGTGAACTTTGGGAGGAATACCTAAAAGCTGATAGTTTTGAGGGATTTCTAGAGCATTATTTTGAGACCTTAACTGGATATGAACTAAAGATGTTGATGGGATGCGGGGATAATGATGATGCGCCTGCAGATCTCATTAAAAACTATAGTTTACATATAAAGTACGTTTACATAGGAAATCAGTTTTGTAATTTATTGTTTCCAGAGGATAAGCTGCTGGATGAGATTATTGATAAGGCTGTAGCCTTTGGACATGTACCTGTCATTGCATTTTCTACTATGTCTCAGCATATGACAGTGATATACAAAGAGAAACTGATACACTTGTCAAAGATGTATAAAAGTTTTAGTTGTTTCTCTGGATGTATATCAAAGTCACATGACAGTCAGCGCATAAAATGTGAGATTGTTGTAAGTGATATCGGGATGCTGGAACTGATAAAAGAGTTACATGAGCATGGAGACCTGGATATGGAAGCATTCAGCTTTACATTGGGAGTGCAGCCCCTTAAGAGACGTAAGGATGTGAGACTTCCATATTTGGGGGAAAAGAGACAAATTGAGGCTCTTGGAACGGGAGTGTCAGTAGATGATGATTTGATCGGACATTTTTATGATATATACAATGTGAGCCGCATATCTCTTGAGGGACATGTGCTACCATCTAAAAGATACTGTAATACCGTGTATTTTCCGTACTATCAAATGAATACCGGGACCTGGTGCACTATGTATGCTGCATGTCATAATGGTGACCGCGGCAGGCAGGAGCCGGTATATGAGTGCCCTAAATATTGTCGCCATAAGGCATTTCTGTATCCTGATGAGTTGCATATGGTTGGTCGGTTTAACTCTCTATTTGGATTTGATGATGGCTTGATAAGAGCTACGTCGGGGGAATCGATCAAGAAGCTGTTGACGTCCGGTGTTGATAGATTTGTTTTAAATTTGATATAAAGCTTTAGGCCATTTTTCAGTTCATAGTTGGTACATGAACTTATATTCTATCAATGTGCCTATATGAGAATAAAAAGCAATAGATAGATATCAAAATCAAATGTAGCCTGGATTATATCGGGTAGAGATATCCGGCTTATGCCATTAAAAGACCTTAGCAATATAAAATTGCTCCGGAAATCTATAAATATCAATTATAAAGTTGAAAATAACAATAAATTTAACTACCTTTGACGAGGAGCTCACCTCCGACTTGCTCGGCGGAGAGCTTTACTCCATGACAATTGAGGATATTATATGAAAATAACAGCGGGACTTGGTTCGATAGATGATTATATAGATTTTGTAAGAGCCGGGGTCGATGAGGTGTTTGCAGGATATGTTCCCTATGAGTGGATGAGTAGAGTCGGCATGAGTACTCCTCTAAACAGACGCGAAGTAATGTTTGTAAATGTTCAGATAGGTTCGGAAAGTGAGCTTAAGATACTTGGTGTCATGAAAAAGAAATTTGGAGTTCCTGTGACCATCACGTTTAACTCCCCTTTTTATGCACCGGAGACCTATGACATCATTTTAGATATTATTGCGCGCTGTATTGATCTGGATTACCACTCGTTTATTGTTGCGGATTTAGGTTTACTACTACATATAAATCAGGATGCGAGGATCATGTCAGATCCTGATCTTGACATACATGTAAGTGGTGAGATCGGTGAAATAAACAGTTTCCTGATCAAACGGTTAAAGGCATTAAATATAAAAAGGATTATATTTCACAGAAAGACGAGCCTTACAGATATGAAATCCATAATAGAAACCATGGGTGCATATGATGACATATCCTTTGAGGCCTTTATGCTAAATGAACTTTGTCATTTTAATGGTGGTTACTGCAATACATTACATTGTGATGAGCTGGCACCTATATGCAGAGTTCCATATAAACTTGGAAATATAGAGGGTTTGTACAGGGATAACGGGCAGACGGATTTTTATGAGAATGATGAATATCCGGAGGAATGTGTGGGGAGCAGCGGCTGTGGCTTATGTGCCCTATGGCAGATGAGGGAAGCAGGGATATCATGCTTAAAGATCGTATCCAGAGGTAATTACTCTGATGATACGGTTAGAGACATAAAAGCACTTAAAAAGGCTCTATATATCCTTGATGAGTCAGATGATGAAGTGCAGTATATCGCTAAGATGAAAAAGACATTATATGAGTCTTATGGAGGAGCATGCAGCAGGAATTGTTACTATGGATTTTTAACCTGACATTTATTATAGTTATATAAGATGATTTCGAAAAAATATATACACATCACAAGGAGGATTTTATATGCAGAGAGTTGCACAGTTTTTAAAGGATGCAGAGACCTATTATCTTGCAACAGTTGAGGGAGATCAGCCACGTGTAAGACCTTTTGGGACGGCACATATCTATAAAGACAAGCTATACATTCAGACAGGTAAGAGAAAGGATGTATCAAAACAGATTCATGCTAATCCAAAAGTTGAGATCTGTGCATTTAAGGATGGTCAGTGGCTCAGAGTTGCTGGAGAGCTTGTTGAGGATGACAGCAGAGCTGCCAAAGAGTCTATGCTTGACGCATATCCTTCACTTAAGTCAATGTATTCTGCTGATGATGGAAATACAGAGGTTTTCTATTTTGTAAATGCTACAGCAACATTTAGTTCCTTTACAACAGAACCAGAGGTTATTAACTTTTGATCATTAATGAAATATATAAATATTTATAAAGCAACATTTTTAAAAAGACCTAATCGTTTTATAGCAGAGGTGGATCTCAATGGGACCAGGGAGACGGTACATGTCAAAAATACCGGCAGGTGCAAAGAACTTTTGGTTCCTGGATGTGAGGTATGGTTGACGGCGCCTGGTACACCTGGCCGCAAGACAACCTATGATCTCGTAGCTGTCAAAAAGAACAATGGCATACTTTTTAATATTGATAGTCAGGCTCCTAATAAAGTTGTTAAAGAGTGGCTTGAAACTCAGGGGTATGATGTTGTGGTACCCGAGTATACTTATGGAGACTCTCGCATCGACTTTTATATGGAAAAGCACGGAGCAGGTGATGAGCTGGACAGGTATCTTATGGAAGTCAAGGGATGCACACTTGAGATAGATGGTATGGGTTATTTTCCTGATGCCCCAACCATCCGTGGCGTTAAGCATTTAAGAGAGCTAATAAAAGCAACAAAAGCTGGCTATCATGCAATGATTGCATTTGTTATCCAAATGGATGGGGTGACAGAGGTAAGACCAAATATAGAGACACATCCAGAGTTTGGAGAGGCATTTGAGGATGCAAAAAGGGCAGGAGTACAGGTACTGTTCCTGACCTGCCATGTAGAGCCGGACAGCCTCGTTATAAAGTAAATTTCCCCGACGATAAAACGGCGCAGACTGTAATCTCCAGATACAGGCTGCGCCTATCCCGGATATGATGAGGTTTGCAGCTGAATATCCAATATACTGACTGTAGATATAACTCGTGGAAAGAGAAGGCGTCATGACTTTTGACACTCACATCATAATATAGTAATGTGAAATCATAGAGGTGATATTTGGATAATGACCTAGGTATGCTTTAGGACAGTATTATGCAGATAGCATATATTCTGCGATTGAGTATGCAGAAAGGGGGATTTCTGTATGGATAATAAAGATTATGGAAATGTGCTCGTAATAGGTAACTCAGGAGTTGGTAAGTCAACCCTTATTAATGCTGTAATTGGCAGTGAGGAAGCATTGACAGGCAGGGGGTCTGAGGGGACAACAAAAGATCTAAAAATATATCCACAGGATGATATAGGTCTTAGATTGGTAGATACAGCTGGATTTGAGCCATCCTGGTTTAAGCAGATAAAGATAATACATGATGTAAAGAAATGGTCACAAAAGAGTGAGACAGAGGAGGATCATAGCATCAATGTAATATGGTTCTGTGTGGATGGTACCTCAAGTAAGCTGTTTAGCAATACTATCAATAATCTGGTCAAGGCTACAAGTCTTTGGAAATCAGTGCCGATAATCGTTGTCATCACAAAATCCTACTCTGTGCCTGAAAGAACTGAAAATATCAAAATGGTAAAATCTATTTTCAGCAGGCAGAAAAGAGTTGGCAAAAACCTGAGAGCAATTATACCTGTTGTTGCATCACCATATATTTTAAATGAGGATGCTATGGCGGCACCATATGGAATACCTGAGCTCATTGAAAAGACAATAAGTCTGCTTCCGGAAGGAAAGAAGGCTGCGATAAATGATGTTAATGCCTATAAATTACAGCGTAGGAGAGTTTTATCTCACTCTGTTGTAGGTACAGCAACTACAGCCGGAGTTGTTGTTGGCGCGATACCTATACCATTTTCCGATGCACTTGTGCTGTCCTCTGCTGAGATTGCTGAGGTCAATGCCATTGCGTCAATCTATGGTATCAAGAAAAATGATAAAAGTAAGGATTTTATAAATACCATTATACAGGCAGGTACTGTCAGTGCAGTTGCCAAGGCTGCTATAGAGGCATTTAAGGCAATACCAGGTATCAATGTTGGAGCAAGTGTGGCCAATGCAATAATAGCAGGCAGTATCGTTGCGGCTATAGGAGAGGGCTCGATTTATGCATTCGAGCAGGTATATCTGGGTAAAAAGACACTGGATGATATTGACTGGGTAAGTAAGGTGATCGAGTCCAAACTTACAAAAGGATTTATAGAAAATCTCACTAATATAGTTACTCATGCATCTGATGGCGCAACAAAGGAGCAGATTGCAAAAATAATAAAGGATGTTTTTCTGAAAAAATAATCAAGTGGTAATAACTTAATAGTGTAAAATTTTTTGAATTATAAAGATGATTGTCGTCAGGTGCTTATACCTGTTAAGACGATCATCTTTTTTGATGAAAAAAGAAATAAATCAAATATTCAAAGAGCGATAGATCAGTTGGAGTTGGAGAGGTGTACTTTTAGGGATAAGTATTTTTTGTTTGTGCGATTTTTATAATTTTAAAGATTAAGTTTTGTGAAAGATTATGTATGACAAACTTTTGCAACTAAATTTGTGTATTTTTATTTCATGCATTTGAGTGGGACATAATTAAATGATGCGCAATAAACTTTGGTGAAATTGCTGTAAACGCTTCCACAAATGAAGCGTTTTAAAGCAGTATTTTTGTGCAATAAGAACGATATCATCGATGGCACTTATTTAAAGCACTAAAATCTCCGCAATTATTTGTAAAAATTGTGCAATTGAACATAAATTTAACAAATGTTAGGATTGATATGTTCTTAAATGTAAGTGCTTACAATATCATTTTTAATTTTTTCCGGAAAAAGAAATTAACAACAAAGTGTGCGACTTAGTAGAAATTAGAGGGATGTAAATGAAAAACAATCGACGTATTGGGCTTAAAAAGGCACTTTCTGTCGCTTTGGCACTGAGTATGACCACCGGTACTACATTTTCGAACGTAGGAATGATGGCGTATGCTGATGTCCAGGCGGTAGAGGATGATTCCGTTAGGGAGGAATCTTCAACAAACAGTATTGATTCTGATAATAAAGAGTCTGAAGTTTCTGATAACACAGCTGAAGAGCGTGAACAAGAATCAAATACTTCCGACAATAATGACAGTTCAGAAAAGGGATCTGAGGAGTCAGAAAAAACTGAAAAATCTGAGGAGTCTGTAGAGGATGAAAATAGCAGTGAAAACAACGATAGTGCTGCTGAATCAGATGACTCCGGGGCTGAAAGTAAGGATGAGATAACAGATGATTCTGGTAAGGGAGAGACTTTAGATGATGGAGCTTCAGATGAGGTGAAGCAAACAGAAAGTACAGAAAAAACAGAATCAACAGAGACTACTTCAGATTCTGATAAAGAGGTGACGAACACTACTGAGACTGGTGGAGATGAAACAGAAACTACAAAAGCATTAACAGGTGGAACTGAAGCAGAAACAGAAGCAGAAGTTACAGTTAATTCTCTGTTAAGTACATCAAAGGTACAGAGCACTGTCCTTGATGAGGGAGCAGATAAGAGCTCACTTGAGAAACAGATTCAGGAAGTAAAGGATGCCAAGGAGAGCGCAGAAAAGAAGTATCATAGTGACGAAGGCAGTACAGATATACAATCTATAATAGTGCCTGAACTTGCTGTAGATGAGGATTCTGTATCCTTTGTTTGGGAAAAACCTGACAATTATAAGGATATATCTGACTATATGGTTTTTGTCAATGATGGTAGTGCAGATGACAAGTGTCTTGGCACAGCTAGTGAAAATTATGCCAAGCATGCAGATTGGGCAGAGGAATATCGTAAGACATTTTATGAGAAGCATAAAGATGCTGTAGAGATAAGTATCCATACTTTTTATGCAGATGAGCTTGAGCCTGATACAGATTATACATTTACTGTTGTTCCTGTTGATGATGAGGGTGTTGAGGTAGGCGGTTCGGCAACTATTGATGTACATACCAATAAAAAGTTAACTGAGGATCAGATACACAATGTTACTGATTACGGTGCAAAATCTGTTGATAAGGTTTATACCAGTTATGACGATGCCATCAATGAAGAGATAGTTGAGAACACAAAGGCCATTCAGGCTGCCATAGATGCATGTGGTGAGGGAGAAAAGGTAGTAATTCCAGAGGGTATCTTTATGTCTGGAGCATTATATCTCCACAGCAACATGACACTGGAGCTTGAGAAAGGTGCAGTACTTGAGGGGTCTCCAAATGTTGACCATTACGATCAGAACTATATTTTGTATCCTTACTCTACAGATACCCGTTCATGGTCTCTTGTGAATGTCTACTCCGCAGATGAGGAACATCCATATGAGAATATCCGTATCGTAGGAGAAGGAACAATCGATGGAAATGGTTGGAAAACTATTTCCAAGGACAGCAAGCATGGTGAGGATCCTGGTGATGATGACTATATAAGTCCTCAGTATTTTGCCGGAGGTAATTCATCAGTTCTAAAAGGTGGTATCCTGGCAGAGGATGCAAGTAGGAAAGCAGCTATCGCAAAGGGTGAGGATTTAAGTGGTGATAAGGCTCCATCAAAGGTTGCCTATAATACTCGTCCATCTCTCGTAATGATAAGGGGAACAAAGAATTTCTACATAGAGGGCGTCACACTTTCAAATCCTGCCTATCATACACTTGCAGTGCTTGATAGTGATACAGTTACATCAAACAATGTAAAGTATCTTACATATGATTGTAATAACGGTGATGGTATTGAAATCGGAAATACACAGAATGCTCTTGTATATAACAACTTCTTTGATACAGGAGATGATGCTGTAAACTTTGCAACCGGTATGGGTAAAGCTGTAGCTGATACAGATCAGCAGTCATCAAGTAAGATATGGACATTTGATAATGTTTTCCGTGAGTGTCATGGCGGTGCTATTGCAGCAGGAAGTCATACAGGTGCTGGTATCAGTGATATGCTGGTAGAGGATAATGTACTTAACTACTCTGATATGCCATTCCGTTTTAAGTCTGCACCAGCTAATGGCGGAAGCATTCACGACGTACTCATACGTGATTGCGCTGTGGCAAATTGTGATCAGCTCTTTGTTATGACAACAATGTATAGCGACTCAAATGGTGTAAGTGATACAGAGACAGCAGAAAAACCAGCAGAGTTCTACAATATTGATGCATATAACATCACATGTGATGGAACGGGCAAAAATGCATTCAGCCTTATAGCAGATATTGATCCAAGTGATCCATCAAAGCCTGTACATCATCACCATGACCTGTATTTCCAGGATATTACGGTTACTAATTCTGCCAATTATAAGGATAATAGTAATATAAGCAAAGTATACGGTGATGTACTTGATGGTATTGAGGATGCAACCTTCTACAATGTGAAAATTACCCATAAGAATAAGGGTGATGTATGGAACCGCATCATAAATTGTAAGGGATTACATTTCTATAGCAGCACAGAGGACTCACTTACAAAGAATGCAGAGACAGTGCCAGTCTGGTCAGAGGATACAGAGCTTGAAGTAGCTTCCGGATCTGAGCTTGAACTTGCATCAGCATCACAGATTTCAGTTAAATCAGATTCTGTAAAGAAACTTGATACTGGTGATTATAGTCTTACACTCCAGTTCAATGGAGCTGAGGATAAAGATCTGGATGGAAATGATAAGAGCGTAAAGTACAGCATTGATACCTATATTGATGGAGAAGAGGAACCTGTAGATGTAGGTAAGATATTTAGTTCAAGCAGTACTGATAAAGATAATAAGGTTACAAGTACAATAAAAAATCTTTGCGATGGAGTTAATTATCTGTTTAAGGTTTATGCTTATGATGAGACTGGAAACAAGACAGAGGGACCTAGTCTTAGCTATATGATAGAGGGTGACGGTGCAGAGCTTGCCAAACCGGAAAGTCTTGCAATGGCAGACACCAGTGCAGATGTATATACTTCAGTGCCTGTTACAGTAGCTGATGCAAGAAAAGCAGATGGACGTATCCGTGGATACAAGACTTATGTGGATGGCGAGTTAAATGAGACCTACTATTATTATGAGCTGGGTAGTAAAAAATTCTCAGGTAATAATGTAACAGTTATCGTTGACCGTTTAAGAGATGGCGCAACAGATGAGGATACTAACAGAAAGACAAATGATGTCAAGGTCGTAGCATTTGCAGATGACGGACAGGAATTTGCTTATGACGAGGCAGTAGCTACAACATGGCAGATGTATGATTTCAAGGCGCCAGAATGGACATCTAATGATATTCAGGTAACACAGGATGGAGATAATCTTGTACTTAGCTGGGATGATGCAGATGATGAGAGTGGAATAGTCGGATACCGTTTATACGTAGACGGAAAGCCTGTTTATGATGGTCATGGAGATTATTTCAATCATGTTAATGGTGCATACACAACTGTTGACACTACATATACAGTAGGAGGACTTGATCTTACACAGGATCATACATTTACAGTTACTGCAGGTGATAACTGGTGGAGAGCTCGAAAGAATGAAGCTCCATACCACTGGACCAATGATACTGCAGAGGGTAAATGGTCAGTATCACAGGATAAAGAGCCAGAAGAGATTGCTGATGATAAGCAGGACGACACAGATAAGACTGTAAAAACTGTTGATAAAAAGGCAGATGATTCAGACAGTAAGAATAAAAATAAATCATCTGTAAAGATTACCGATACATCAAACAGCAGTAAGAGTTCAAGTAGTGATTCTGATTCTGGTTCAGCAAATACAAAATCAGGAAGAGTCCTGGGTGCAGATCGTACAAATACCAGTGCGATGGGATTCTGGACAAAAGATGATATGGGATGGAAATTCCGTCCTGTAAGTGGTGAGTCTGTATCAAATTCCTGGAGAGAATGCGAGTATAATGGTACAACAAAGTGGTATCATTTCGATGCAAATGGCTATATCATGAGCGGATGGTTTGTAGATGCTGAGAATAGACTCTACTATTTAAGCGATGCACATGATGGCACATTTGGACAGATGCTTACCGGATGGCATACAATCAATGGTAAGGAATACTATTTTGAGGAAAATGATCCAAAGACACTTGGACGTATCTATATAAATGAGATGACACCAGACGGTCATTTTGTAGGCTTGGATTGCGCTAAAATAAAATAATAATTATGGCTTAAGAGCCCTGAGACAAAAGCGTCCCAGGGCTCTTTTTTAGGTTGACCAATGGCAAACTTTATACTTTAAGACAAAGCTATCGCAAAGTTTTTTAGGTTTAAAAAATAGAAAAGGTATACATTTACGTGATAACAAATGAAACATTATAATATAGACAGAACACAAAAGATCTTGTATTAAACTCGGAGGTTGTTATGTTTCAGAGAGTATTAAATCGGTCAGATATGATTAAGTGTATATTATGTGATGATGCTCCATGTAGTCACGCATGTAAAAAAACAGATCCGGCAGCTATGCTGAGAAGTATATGGTTTGATGATGAAAAAGTGGCTGCCTGTAAGATGCCCGCTGATAATCCTTGTATAGATTGTGATGCGCCCTGCGAGGATGCGTGCTTACGTTCAGGAGAGGTCCCTGTCAGAAATTTGATGATGAGACTTCATGATGAAGTAAAAAGTGATCTGGAGATAGACATTCCCGAGGACAATACTTGCTTACGCTCTGATATATGTGGGATACCAATAGAAAATCCATTTCTTTTGTCATCCTCAGTGGTAGCAAGTACTTATGATATGTGTGCAAGGGCATTTGAGGCAGGTTGGGCAGGAGCTGCCTTTAAAACCATCTGCACTTTTGATATACATGAGGCATCTCCAAGATTTTCAGCCATAAAAGGCGCGGATGGCAGTATGATAGGGTTTAAAAACATTGAGCAACTATCAGATCATAGCCTCAAGGAAAACATGGAGATATTCCGTCGCTTAAAGGATAACTATCCTGGTAAATTTTTGCTGGCATCCATAATGGGACAAAATGATGAGGAGTGGGAGCATTTGGCTCGTCTATGCGAGGAGAATGGAGCTGATGCAATTGAGCTCAATTTCTCGTGCCCAAATATGGCAGAGGAGCATCTGGGCTCAGATATAGGACAGGTTCCGGAGCTTGTAGAGCGCTTTACAAAGGCTGCCAGAAGAGGAGCCAGTATACCAATACTTGCCAAGCTTACGCCTAATGTTGCAAGTATGGATCCTGCTGTTGATGCTGCGATCCGTGGCGGTGCTGATGGTATTGCGGCCATTAATACAATAAAAAGTATAATAGGTGTAAATCCACATACATATATCTCGGCTCCAGCAGTAAAGAATATGTCGGCAGTAGGCGGCTACAGTGGCAATGCCGTCAAGCCTATAGCATTGAGATTTATCACTGAGATTGCACTGAATAAAGGCATGAAGGATAAGCATATTAGTGGTATGGGTGGAGTAGAGACCTGGCTTGATGCATTGGAGTTTATACTGTTGGGTGCGGGCAGCATACAGGTCACTACGGCGGTTATGCAGTATGGCTATCGTATTATAGATGATCTAAAGGCAGGTCTTAATTATTATTTGAATGAAAAAGGCTTTAAAAGTGTGGCTGAGGCTCGCGGACTTGCTCTCGACAGTGTAAGTGAAACTACAGATGTACTGGAAAGAGACACCGTAATATTCCCTAAGTTTGATAAGGATAAATGTATAGGCTGTGGAAGATGTGCCATATCATGTGACGACGGAGGGCATCAGGCAATTAGACTTGGAGCAGACAGAAAGATCATGTTTTATGGAAAAAAGTGCGTAGGATGTCATCTATGTGTATTGGTTTGTCCACAGGGCGCAATTACCTCAAGCTATAAGAGGATAACTAAGAAATAAATGCCATTTGATTTTGATATTATACAAATTTAAGATATAATTTAATTGTATAAGGGATTGAAACAGGTGGTTATATGAATTTTAAATATGTAAGAATCCAGGGTAAGGAACTGGCAAAAAATACAATGTATGCTAAAGGCGTATTCAGTATGTGCATGCAATTGATAAACGATGATATTATGGATGATGAGGACAGGGAACTGTTTGAGGAGCTAAATGGATGGTTTGCAGATATTCTTCCATGGCCTCCACAGTGTAAACGTCAGGAGTCAGTGGTTTGTTGGTTTAAAACAGAAAACTCTGAGGAAATGATGAAAATGATAAGACCTGTTCTGTGGCTACTTGAAAAATATAATCATCCTTATTATGTTGTTTACACAAATACACCAGGTGAGATAGTATATGAGGATAAATATCAGGTGGCTGCCAAAACAGATGGATTTCTACAAATAGATGAGGCCACAAAGTCATGGTCTCCTGAGGACGAAGATATGTAAAATGACCAGGAGCATTGTTGCTTCAATACAATATAGTTTAGTTAGTTGAGATACCCTTTAGCTTATGGTTAAAGGGTATTTTTTAAATTAATGGTTTACAGCTATTTTCATAAATATTATTTTTAAAATTTATAAGTAATATGCATTTACAAAAGATTATTAATTGTTAAAATTTAGACAGTATATAGCGTAGTACTATATCAATTTTCCTATATAAAGGAGACCTCTTATGGCTATTATTTATAATGAAGAAAATAAACTGTTCAGACTTTTAACTAAAAATAGTGAGTATCAGATAAAGATAGATGATATAGGACTCGCTATCCATACATATTATGGCAGACCTGTTGATGGAACGGATATGAGTTATCAGATTATACCCATGGATCGTGGATTCTCAGGTAACCTTTATGAAAACAGGTTAAATAGAGGACGTTCTATTGATGTACTGCCTCAGGAGTTTAGTGGATGCGGCATTGGAGATTTCAGAGTCAGTTCTCTCAATTTGATATCACAAAACGGCAGTCGCAGCTGTGATTTACGATTCAAAGGTTTCAGCATAACAGAGGGTAAGATGCCTATACCAGGTCTCCCTTATGTGAGACCATATGATGACGAGGTGAGTACTCTGGTTCTCACGCTGGAGGACCAGCTTATAGGACTGGAGGCAGAGCTTTATTACTCAGTTTTTTCTAAAAAGGACATAATCACAAGACATACGAGACTGATCAATAAAAGTGACGCTGTAATAAATGTGACTAAGGTGGCATCTGCTATGCTGGATCTGCAGTTCGGAGACTGGGATGAGATACACTTTGTTGGTAAGCATGCCATGGAGCGGGAGGTAACTCGCAACCATCTGTCACAGGATATCAGAGTGATCAGCTCAAAACGTGGTATGAGCAGTCATCACCAAAATCCATTTGTTATTCTTTGTGATCATGATGCTGGTGAGTCTCATGGTGATTGTTATGGCTTAATGCTTATGTATTCAGGCAATCACAAATTTGAGATAGAAAAGGATCAGGCTGGAGCCACCAGGATAACAGCAGGTATCAATGATGATAGTTTTATGTGGAGACTTGGCCAGGGTGAGAGTTTTGATACCCCAGAGGTCATCATGACCTACACCAGTCATGGACTAGAGGCACTCAGTCATAATTATCATGATATCATCCGTGAGAATGTCTGCGACCGTAAGTATATGGATGTAAAGAGACCTGTTCTTATAAACAACTGGGAGGCAACATATTTTGACTTTACCGGGGACAAGATCATAGATATAGCAAAAACAGCATCCTCTCTTGGAGTTGAGATGATGGTTCTTGATGATGGCTGGTTTGGAAAAAGAGATGATGATAACTCAGGACTTGGTGACTGGTTTGTAAATGAAAATAAGCTTATAGGCGGACTAAAACGAATAACTGATGAAACAGATAAACTCGGCATGAAATTTGGCTTATGGTTTGAGCCTGAAATGATAAATGAGGACTCAGATCTGTTTAGAGCACATCCTGACTGGGCTTTTAGAGATCCGGATAGGAGACCTACTATGTCCAGAAATCAGATGGTCCTTGATATGAGTAACAAAGCCGTAGAGGATTATCTGTTTGACTCAATAAGTAAGATTCTGGCAAGTGCTCACATCTCATATATTAAATGGGATTTTAACAGAAGCGTATGTAACGTGTATTCAAATAATCTTCCTGCTGATCGTCAGGGCGAGACCGCTCATAGATTTATGCTTGGTACATACTCTCTTTTGGACCGTCTGTTAAAGGCTTACCCAGATCTGATGATAGAGGGATGCTCAGGCGGTGGTGGACGTTTTGATGCAGGTATGATGTTCTACTGCCCTCAGATATGGTGTTCTGATGATACTGACGCTATAGAGAGACTGGATATACAGGAGGGTACATCTTTTGGATATCCTGTAAGTACTGTTGGCAGTCATGTTTCTGCAGTACCTAATCATCAGACAGGCAGGAGCACTCCTCTGGAAACCCGTGGTATTGTAGCTATGTCAGGAACCTTTGGATATGAGCTTGATATTACAAAGATGACTGAGGATGAAAAGTCAGTGATCAAAGATCAGATAAAGACATTTAATAGTTATTACTGGCTCATACAAAAGGGAGATTATTACAGAGTTACACCAAATGACCAAAGGGAAATATATAAGGCGTGGGAGTTTGCAGCCAAGGATAAGTCTGAGGCATTACTAAATATAGTTGTAAAGAGATCTCAGGCTAATGCAAAGATCAAAAATATAAAACTCAGAGGACTTATTGAGGATGCTGTGTATAGAATTGAGGGAACAGACACAAGGATGTCTGGTGCTGCTCTCATGTATGGAGGATATGCAATAAATCTGTCTATAGGTGATTATCCATCTGCTCAGATCCATTTTATTATGGAAGGATGATTCTTTTTGATGGAAAATTCTGAAAAGTTTATTGCAATTAAATAAGTAAAACATTTATTATATTTATGTATACATTATCCGATAAAGATAGGGAGCCATGCTGGTATTAAAGTGAGCATGAGCCCCTCATAAATAATAAAAGTGGAGGTTTAATAGATGTACAACGTTAGAGAGGTGCAAAAGGATATATGGTGGCTTGGAGCATCAGATCGTAAGCTTGAGCTTTTTGAAAATGTTTATCCATTACCACTTGGTATGTCATATAACAATTATCTGATCATGGATGATAAGACATGTCTTATGGATGGGATAGATGACGCTGTGATTGGACAGTTCATCGATAATATTAAGCATGTTCTTGATGGCAGAGCGCTGGATTATATGGTAGTACAGCATATGGAGCCAGATCATTGCGCATGCATACCTCAGTTACTTCTTATGTATCCTGATATGAAAGTAGTAGGATCTCAGAAGGCGATACAGATGATCGATCAGTTCTATCATATTGATGTGGATTCTGTTGTGGTAAAAGAAAATGATACATTAGAGCTTGGACATCATACCTTAAATTTCTACACTGCACCTATGGTTCACTGGCCTGAGGTTATTGTTACATATGAGTCAACATCAGGATCTCTTTTCTCTGCAGATGCATTCGGTGCTTTTGGCGCAATGAGCGGCAATATATTCTCAGATGAGGTAGATTGGGACAGAGACTGGGAGTCAGAGGCCAGAAGATATTATGTAAATATTGTTGGTAAGTATGGCGTACAGACTACTGCACTTCTCAAAAAGGCAGCAGCTCTCGATATAAAAATGATTCTTCCACTTCATGGACACCTTTGGAGACAGGATTTTGACAAGATCATAGGTTTATATACAAAGTGGGCATCATATACACCAGAGAAAAAGTCTGTGGCAATTTTCTATGGTTCAGTTTATGGTCATACAGGTAATGCAGCAGATATACTTGCCATGCAGCTTGCTGAGCTTGGGGTAAAGGATGTTAAGGTTTTTGATGTATCCAAGACTCATCCATCATACCTTTTGGCCGAGGCATTCAGATACTCCACACTTGTATTTGCAAGTGCTACATATAATGCTGAGATATTTGACTGCATGCATACTTTCCTTGTTGATGCTAAAAACCATAATCTGTCAGGCAGGACAGTTGGCATAATAGAAAATGGAAGCTGGGCTAAATCTGCCAAGAAAAAGATGGTAGAGATTTTGGAGACCATGAAGAATATGACTATTGTTGAGCCTATGGTATCTGTTACATCATCAGTTGATGATACAACACTTTCAGAGATCAGAGAGCTTGCTAAATCTCTTGCAGAAACAGTAAAATAATCGTTACAGTATACTTGGGAGTTTATTGAGACTTAATGCACTGAGTGTAAAGAAGGATTACTTAATTAAATACGGATTTTGTCGATAGATATAATTGGAGTTCTTTTTGCAATAAAGCAATCAACTATATACAACAAAAGGAGAGTATTTATGAATTCAAAAGTCGTAGATCTTTTAGTGGCACAGGTTAACAAGGAGTTACACTCTGCTTATCTGTATCTTGGTATCTCAAAGTATTTCCAGGTCAATGACATGCCTGGTTTTGCCTCATGGTACAAGGTACAGGCCAGAGAGGAGCAGGAGCATGCAATGAAGATTTATGAGTATCTTCTTGATAATGATCAGGACGTTGCTCTCGGAGCTATAGCCGCTGTTTCATCAGATTATAAAAACGCACTTGAGGCAGTCAAGGCAGCAGATAAGCATGAGCATTATATCACTGACGAGATCAACAAGATATATGATGCTGCTGTATCAGCCAAGGATTACCGCACACAGCTTTTCCTCAACTGGTTCGTGACTGAGCAGGAGGAAGAGGAAAAGAACTCAAAGGATATGGTGGTAAAGGTTCAGATGCTTGGAGACAAGCCTAAGAATCTGTACTTGCTTGATAAGGAGCTTGGTGCTCGTCAGTAAATCAGTAATAGAGTTAATATGTGGGGCCTCCGGTCATGAGACTGGAGGTCCCCTTGCTAAGAGGAGCATGACTTGATTTGATCATGTTCCTTTTTTGGATTTGTTCTATATCTTTTGTTCTATAACTCTTGTTCTACAACTCATACTATATGTCTTAGTTGTATGTCGATTTGAGCTGCAGGGCGGCCAGACAGGCAGCATTATTTGTGACTGGAAAAATAATTACTATATCCTCTTTTTAATAGCTCTATAAAATTCTGAACTATAGGATCATGACTCAAGTCCTTACGGATATAGACCATATGACATCTGTATAAGTTAGGAGTAGGCTCATAAAAGGAGATTTTGCTGACATCGTAAGAGTTAAACTCAGGTACAAAACCTATGCCCATATTTTCCTGTATCATGCTGATAAGTGAACTAGTATTATCTGCATTTCCTGATGTACGAGCTACAAAATCGCTTTCTGTAAAGTACTCATCAATTATATATCTTAGACAACTGCCTTTATGCTGTAGTATAAAGGGCAGGTTTCTAAAGTAACGATGTATATCCGTTTCACTTATCTGAGGATAACAATCGTTGCTTTTTTTTCGTGTCTTTTTAAAGTTTTGCAGATCTGTGATGGAATCGAGCATGGCATCGGGTATGCCTAAAAGGATTTTTTCTTTGCTGAGAAGCATCCTATTGCCGCTTGAAAAATCCTCATAAGGAGATGTGATCAAAGCCAGATCGAGATTTCCATTATTTATTCCGTATATAGCATTACCAATATTAGAACAGTTAATAATTTTTATATCTATATGAGAAAAACTGTTTGGGCTCTTTTTGCGCATTTTGTCGAGGATGTCCACGGCTACAGAGGTTGTTGTGCCGATCTGTAAAGTATATTTTTCCTTTAGAGCCAGCATCTGCTCATTAAACTCATCTGTGAGAGCTATTATCTTTTCAGCATAATCTATATAGATTTTACCGGCTTTTGTAGGTGTATATACGCCTTTCTCTCTTATAAAAAGCTTTTGACCCTGATTGATCTCCTCATTTTTCAGAAACTGGCTGAGACTTGACTGTGATACATAAAGCTCTGAGGCAGCTTTGGTCATAGAGCCGGTCCTTGCCAGGGTTATGATATATTCCAATGTCTTATTATTAATCATATTTATATGTACTATCGGCATGCTGCCATTATGCAAAATGCCCAAATCTCCCTAAAATAATTTAATTAAGCATATAAGTTTTGTGAAAAGAACAACATAAAAGCGCTAAAAAATATACAATATAAACAATATATTAAAAACTATCTCCAATAACAATTATTTAACATTATAATGCTGCACAATTATAAGCGCAACTTATAATTTTAAGGCTTATTACTAATTGGACAGAGAAAGCTCATGCACATATTATGATTATAGATTTGTTACAGGAGAGACAAAATCGGAGGAAATTATGGGAAGATTTATACTTAAAAGATTAGGACAAACACTTATTGTTTTGTTTATCGTTTCTATTTTTGTATTTCTTATGGTGTCTTTTTTACCAGGTGATCCCGTCTATGCAATGCTGGGAGGTGAGATCTCACAGGAGACATATGATAGATGGTTTTATCAGTTGGGATTGGATAAACCGCTTCTTTTAAGATATTTTGATTGGATTGCCAAGGCCCTGGTGGGTAATTTCGGAATCTCCGCAAGTCAGCATAAAGAAGTAGTTACAATTTTGGCTGAGAGAGTTCCGGTTACGATTTACTTATCTATGATTTCATTTTTTATAAGCATACCCCTGGGTATCCTTTTAGGAGTTCTTGCTGCGATAAACAGAGGGAAAAAGATAGATGGCATACTTACTACATTCGCCAATGTATGCAGTTGCCTCCCTCAGTTCTTCCTATCAGTGCTTTTTTTATATTTATTTTCCATGAAGCTGCATTTACTTCCATCTTTTGGCTTTACCTGGCCGTGGGTGGATCTCGGAAAGAGTATCAGTCAGACCATAATGCCGGTGCTTTGTTTGTCCATAGGGGGCGTGGCATCTATATGCAGACAGACCAGATCCAGCATGCTTGAGGTTATAAGTCAGGATTATATAAGAACTGCTCGTTCCAAAGGTCTTACACAAGCCAAAATCGTTATTGTGCATGCGCTAAAAAATGCATTGATCCCTGTTATTACTTTGATGGGTCTGAGACTGGGCGGTATGATAGGCGGTTCCATGTTTGTGGAATCAGTATTCAATATTTCCGGTATGGGCACACTTCTGGTTTCTGCCATAAGAGCACAGGATATACCTCTGATACAGGCTTGCGTATTGTTGATCGCAGTTGTTGCATGTGTTGTCAATATAATTACTGACATTATCTATGCGGCAGTAGATCCTAGAATTAAGGTTTAAGGAGATACAGATATGACTCAGGAAGCAAGTATAAATTTAGATAGAGAGTTAAAGGCATATAAAAGAGAGAAGATACAGAAGTTTTTCAAGGTACTGTTTAAAAGAAAGCTTGTACTTATCAGTGCTATCGGATTGTTGCTGTTCATTTTAATGGCGATTTTTGCGCCCCTTATCTCTCCATATGACCCTAACGAGCAGATACTCATTGATACATTACAAGGACCGAGCTTAAAGCATCTTTTGGGTACTGATAATTTTGGAAGAGATGTTCTGAGCCGTTTGTTTTACGGAGCGAGAGTCTCTCTTACAGTTGGTGTGGCAGCAGTATTTGTTGCCTGCGCTATCGGTAATTTTTTTGGAATGGTGGCTGGCTTTTTTGGTGGTTGGATAGATGACGTCATCAATCGTATCAGTGAGGCCATCAGAGCAATCCCACAGATAGTTCTGGCAATGTCCCTTTGCGCTCTGTTTGGTGGTGGCATAGTAAACTTATCCATCATATTAGGAATTTCAAATATTGCTGTTTATATCCGAATGATGAGAGGACAGGTTTTATCAATAAAGCAGTCTGACTATATTATGGCAGCCAAGCTACAAGGAAATAAAAGTATGGGCATAATGCTGAAACACATATTACCTAACTGCATTTCGCCTATCATAGTCCAGATGACTCTTCAGGTTGGTCAGACTATCCTTTCTGAAGCTGGTTTGAGCTTTTTAGGTTTAGGTATAAGTGCTCCCACAGCATCCTGGGGCAGCATCGTCAGTGATGGACGTATGTATCTCTTACAGAATCCATCCTTCTCACTGGCACCAGGTTTCTGCATAGCACTGCTCGTAATCTTTTTGAACACAGTTGGTGATGGCGTCAGAGATGCACTGGATCCAAGGATGAGAGGAAGACTATAAAGTAAGACATAATCAGGGAGATAGGTACATGGATAGTTTGTTAGAAGTTAAAAATCTATATACATGTTTTAAAACAGATGATGGAGTTACTACGGCAGTAGATGACGTCTCACTGCATATCAAAAGAGGAGAGATAGTAGGACTGGTAGGAGAGTCAGGCAGCGGTAAGTCTGTGACAATGATGAGTGTTCAGCAGCTTATCAGCCCTCCTGGATTTGTAAAATCCGGAGAGGTCTACATGGACGGTGAGGAGGGAAACCTCCTGCTTAACAAACCAAACAGTGAGAAGATGAGACATATAAGAGGCGGAAGGATAAGTATGATCTTCCAGGAGCCTATGACCTCTTTAAATCCTGTTCTTACTGTGGGTTATCAGATCCAGGAAAATATAATTGAACATCTGCACATGTCTCCAAAAGATGCTCACGATCGCGCAGTGGAGATGCTCAAAATGGTCAAGATTCCTGATGCTGATCAGCGATTTAATTATTACCCTCAGCAATTCTCTGGTGGCATGAGACAGCGTATTATGATTGCCATGGCAATGTCTGCCAAGCCGGATCTTCTGGTAGCGGACGAGGCAACTACTGCTCTGGATGTTACGACACAGGCGCAGATACTGGAGATGATAAGACTGATAGCCAAGGAAACAAATACTGCTGTTATCATAGTCACTCATAATTTGGGAATCGTAGCCAGATTTGCAGAGAGAATATACGTTATGTATTCAGGTCGCATCATGGAGACCTCATCAGCAAGGGAGATATTTAAAAATTCTAAGCACCCATACACTAAGAGTCTGTTAAGGGCTATACCGAGACTTGATGATCCAAAGGACAGGGTTTTGATCCCTATAGATGGTCTCCCACCTATGCCTCAGAATAGACCGACATGGTGCCCGTTTTATGACAGATGTGAGTACAGGTGTGATAAGTGTAAGGAACAGGCCAAGCCGGACTTAAAGGAGATAGTAAAAGGTCATTTTTCTGCCTGCTGGCTTACAGATACTGAGCTTGAGGAGAAGGAACAGGAAATCCTCAACAAGCCACAGAGAAAATCTCCAAAAAAAGATATCAAAGATGAGGATATCCTGAGAGTAGAGGGGGTTAAGAAATACTTCCCGATCCTCAAAGGGATAATGAGGAAAAAGGTTGGAGATGTTAAGGCAATCGAGGACATTTCCTTCAGCCTGAGAAAGGGCGAGACTTTGGGAATAGTAGGTGAGTCAGGCTGTGGAAAAACTACTATGGCCAGGTGCGTAATGAGAGTATATAAGCCTGATGAGGGAGTGATAGATTTTGATGGAACAGATATAGCTTCCTTTACGGATAAACAATTGGAGCCCTACAGAAAACGTATCGCGATGATATTCCAGGATCCGTTTTCATCCCTGGATCCAAGACAAACAGCAGGATCCATAGTGGAGGAGTCCCTGATCATCAATAAAACTTATACTTCTGAGGCAGAGCGTAAAAACAGAGTTGATGAGTTGTTCCGTATAGTAGGACTGGATCCGGCACTAAAGGAGAGAGTGCCTCATGAGTTTTCCGGAGGTCAGAGACAGAGGTTAGGTATAGCCAGAGCTTTGTCATCTGATCCTGACATCATAGTCTGCGATGAGCCTATATCGGCATTGGATGTTTCTATCCAGGCACAGATCATCAATCTCCTGGAGGATATCCAGGCAAAACTTGGTGTGAGCTATTTGTTTATTGCTCACGACCTCGCAGTGGTAAAGCATATAAGCGATAGAGTTTTGGTTATGTATCTCGGCAGGATAGTAGAGATAGCCGATTGTCAGGAGTTATATGAGAGACCATTACATCCGTATACCCAGGCATTACTCTCTGCAGTTCCTGAGGCAGACCCTGATGTAGAGGCAAAAAAGGAAGCAGTGCCTCTCAGCGGTGAGGTTCCGAGCATTATCCACCGTCCGGAAGGTTGTCCATTCCATGACAGATGTAAGTATGCAACAGAACGTTGTAAAAAAGAGGTTCCGAAACTGACCAAGGTCAGTGAGAGACATCAGGTTGCATGTTTTTTAAACATGGATCAATAAAAAATGTAACAAAGGGTAATGTCAGCTTTTAAAACTTGAGACATTAGCTGACACCTTAAATTAGGAGGAAAAACAAATGAAAAAAACGATGACAAAGATGGTGGGAATGTTTCTCGCCACAGTTATGGCAGTAACGTCATTAACTGGATGCGGAGGCTCAAATGCTCCAACTGCAGCAGCAACAGAGGGCAGCAGTGCAGGAAGTGAAACAACTGCAGGAGCTGCCGAGGCAGCAGCTACAACAGCAACGGGTGGTACAGCAACAATCTGCTATCCAGATACGCTGACATCATGCTTTTTGCCATTTTCTGCATCCACAGGAGACAGATTTTCTGTTGCCCCTGCTATAGAGTCTTTGGGACGAGTTGATGCAGAGGGTAATGTCTATGGCTGGCTTGCTGACTCTTTTGATGTAGATGTTGACAATCTTGCTGTAACCATAAAGCTCAAGGAGGGCATTAAGTTCTCTGATGGTTCAGATTTTAATGCTGATGCAGTAATCTGGAACTTTGACAAAATGGAAGAGGGCGGAAAAGAATCAGAGTTAGGAAATCCTAAATCTTATGAAAAATTAGATGATTATACCGTTAAGTTAAATTATGAGTCATGGGCAAATAACTGGGAGACAGTACTTGGTGAGGTCTATATTTATTGTCCAAAAGCATTTGAGGATAATGGAGAGGATTGGGCATCTATCAATGCAGTAGGTACAGGTCCATATATTATGACTGAGTATGTGCCACAGGATCATATTTCATATAAGAAGAATGAAAATTACTGGATAGAAGGAAAGCCATATCTTGATAGTCTCGATATCGTGTTCATGACAGATATTACAACACAGCAGGCTGCATTTATGAATGGTGAGATCAATCTGCTTTCTACAAATGATGCGACTCTTACCCAGACACTCATGGCAAGTGGCTTTGAAAATGCTGCTGCTCAGGCTCCAGATCTTGGCTCTATCAAGTACATAATGTTTGCATCAGGTGATAAGGATTCACCATTCAGTAATCTCGATGTACGTCAGGCAGTTATGCATGCGATCGACTGGGACGGTTATGTACAGTCACTTACAGGCGGTCTCGGTATCAAGACCTCACAGTTTGGAGTACCTGGTGCATGGTCCTATGATGATACAGTTGAGTTCCCTGAGTATAATGTTGAGACAGCCAAAAAGATGCTCAGTGATGCGGGCTATCCAGATGGATTTGACACAGTTATCTCTACGATCAGCAACAATAACAACATAGCAACACTCCTTCAGGCTTCTTTAAAGGAAATCGGTATTAATGCTGAGATCAAGATCATTGAGACATCAGACTTTAACTCTCAGAAGAAAGAGGGAACCTATGAGGGTGGTATCATCACTGGTCAGGGTGCATCCAAGATGGATTTCACAAATAACTATATAAGACTTTATAGCTCACAGGGTGTCAATTACTTAAATATGATGGATCATCCACAGGATTATGAGGACGCACTTTTTGGAGCCAGAGAGGCTACTGACCTCGATGAAAAGAAGGAACTCCTCAAGACTGCTTCAAGGAAACTCACTAATGAGTATGCATTAGTAGTTCCTGTAGGTGCAATTTTCTCAACAGTATTTACTGATGGTAAAGTAGTGGATTCTGGTATATATCAGACAACTTCAGTTATATGGACTCCTGAAGATATCAAACTCGCTCAGTAATCTAGTTAAAGCTAAAAAGACCAGCAGGTCTGTATATGCTATATAGATCTGCCGGTATGATATGATAGGAGACTTAGTATGTTAGGCGATAAAATAAAGGTTCAGTCAAGAGTGTCATCAGATTACACAGATGATCAGCTACTGCTTATCAAGCAGATGGGCATTAAGCACGTATATGCTATCTTTAAGGATGAGCATAGTAATTATGATGACGTTATGAGATTTACAGAAAGATTGAGAAAGTATGATCTCACAATAACGGATGCGGGTAATGAATCCATATATAAAAATGACAAAATACATCTCGGCCTGCCAGGCAGAGATGAGGCTATCGAAAGATACAATGATTTTAATATCATTTTAGCAAAAGCCGGGATACCCATCAGCTATATGACCTGGGAGCCAAATAAGGTCTTAACATCCAGATGGGATGTGGGACAGTATACAAGAGGCGCAGTAGGCAGGATCGTTGAGCTGGATGAGCTAAAGAGCAGACCATACACTCATGGACGTTTATATACAAAAGAGGAGATGTGGGACAACTTTAAGTATTGGATTGACAGAGTACTGCCTGTATGTGAGGAATATGGAATCAAAATAGCGTTGCATCCAAACGATCCACCAACAGAATGTCTGGTTGGAATATCCAACCTTATCACATCTGCAGAGGATTATAAACATGCATTTGAGCTGGCTAATGATAGTCCGTATCTTGGTATGAAGATGTGTGTGGGATGTTGGCTTGAAGGTGGAGATAAGTTTGGAAATCTTCTTGAGGACATAAAGTATTTTATAGAAAGACATAAGATATTTGTCGTGCATTTTAGAAATGTCAGCAGCCCTCTGCCTAATTTTGAGGAAACATTGCTGGAAGATGGCTATATGGATATGTACAGGGTGATGGAACAGTTTGTAAAGTGTGACTATGACGGAACTATCCATCCAGATCATGTTCCGAGATGGGGAGCCTGTGTTGGTACCGGTGGCTCCACCACTGCCTGGACCTACAGTATGGGATATCTAAAAGGTCTCTTAAACAGTGCGATAGATAATGTAAATAAGTAAATCAGTATGAGCATATCAGACTTCACCTGTGTGAGGATGATGTGCTCTTTTTATATACTTTTTTGACAGGAATAAATCCACATATTCGTGATGTGGTTTATCCTGTAGTCTATTCTATATAAGCATCATTCCATCTATTGACGAAAAGTCCATCTCCGACTTGAGTAACTGGGAGTCTATTTATATTACGGAAATCAGGCATATTTTTGAAATAATTAATTTTTTATTTAAAATCCATTGAATTTAATAATTTACTGTGATAAAATTCATAGCATTGCAGTTAGACAAGACTAACCATATGAAACTTAATAAAAATGCGCATTTTTTCTGTATCTATTTATGAATAATACAGGTTTTGTTTTCAAATCAAGCATAGGTTACTTTTATCAAAAGTAAAGTGAGGATAATATGGATAAATATGAAATCAGTTCATTGACTAAAATGATGGCTATGACTCATTTTTTTGGTTAAACTCAGGAAGACAAAGCAACAATGAATATTCCATTTGTAATGCATTTAAAAGGCGAATTTGATAAGCAGAAACTAGAAGATGCGTTGCAAAAAGTCCTTTCTACAAAGATTATGAATACTTATTTTTCTGTAGAAGGAGATAAATTTTATGCAAATGAAAAGGAATATCAAAGATATAAGCTAGAAGACGAAGATGTTCCAGGTAACACATTAGAGGAGAAACTTCAATATGTTGCCAAAATCGCTAAGGAGCTAACTGTTCAACCATTGGGGCTCTTTGATAAAGAAAAAAGACAATATTTTTTCAAAGTTTATAATCTGCAAGATGATTACCATATTCTGTATATGTCAGTACATCATGCATTTCTTGATTTTGGATCTATAATGATTGCATTAAAGTCTATATATTCTGTTTATAACGGTGGAGATGTCCTATTCAAAGGAAGTTCAGAATTTTCCAAGTTTATGAAAGAAGAAATAGAATTTTCAGGTACTGAAGCCGCTACTCATGAAGATGAGTATTGGAAGAAAGAACTTGCCGGTGCAAAGCCTATAGATTTATCTAAATTACCTACCACTACAAAGAAAGATATAAATCCAGATGACCTGATGGTCATTTTTGAGAAGGATGAGTTAAGAAAACTGGCAAGTAAATATAAGACCAGTGTTTTTAATGTCATGATGCTTATTATTCATATGGGTATAGCCAAGGCAAATGACCAAAATGATACCATGTCACAATATGCCATTTCAAATCGTTCAGATGCGGAATACAGGTATACTCTGGGATGTATTACAAGAATGCTTACAAATAGGGTTCAATTTGATGATGATATGACAATCATTGAACTTAATAGATTAATGCGTAAAAAGATAGGTGATGGATATCAGAACAGACATGTGGCCGGAAAAACCCAGCTTGGGGCTATTCCATATGTCATTGCAAATGAGGATCTGGATGATCTTGACGTTATGCCTTTATTCAATGGACAACCAGTTCAAATGGATTATGTACATATCGCGCGAACTATGGATTTTCTGTCGGTTCTTATCATTCCTATAGGATTAGATAAGTTATCTATTGGGATAGTTACAGATGTTTCCAGGTTCGGAGAGCACGCCTTTAAGTTTTTGGATGGAGCAATGCTTGCTTATAATTTTATATCTAAATATCCAGATAAGACTTTTGGTGATTTTATGCGCAAAGATATTACAAAGGATACCCTAAATATAGCTTGAAGGATATGACAATACTGAATTATGAAGATGAATTTATATCACCTGCATCAGATTTAAATGAAGATATAGGAGAATGTCTTAATAATGATTATGAAGATAAATACATAAGCAGCAATGCAGATATGTACTATGACAATCTTTATGATGATGAGCTAGACAGATGAAAAATAATCTGACTTTTTTTGTATATGTTCAGATATTTGACTGATAGTAAGCATAATTATTTTGAACTATATATAAAAAAGGAGATTAGTAAAAATGAAAATCAGAAAGAAAATTGGAATTCTCGGAATAATGTCCATTTTAGGTATGGTATCTGTTACAGGTGCATGCGCAGGATACAGAGGTACTGCTAAAAATACCGAGTATATTTCTGACTTTTTTCTGACCGTATGATCACTCACCTTTCATGATTTAAGCGCAATGTACAAATTATTGCATATACATAAATGTAAAATATCTATCAGCAGTTTCAAATTCACTTGAGAATTTTAATAATTATATTGTAATATAAGAAAACAGAGGTTTAAATAAATGATTTTTAAAAAATTAATAACGTTCCTGTTAGTTTCTTCACTTTAAATTGGATGCGGTAGTAAGATACATGATCCAGATGAGGCAGTCGCAGCCACCATTGGTATCGATTATATAGTCGGAGATAGTATAGGATCAGTGGATGGTTCAACACTAAGGATCGATTTTATAGATGTGGGTCAGGCAGATGCAGCACTACTTGAATGTGATGGCGAATTCATGATGATCGACGGTGGTAACAGAGGGGATTCATCCCTTATATACACGTTCCTTAAGAAAAGAGGTGTGAATGAACTTAAATATATCGTAGGTACTCATGCACACGCCGATCATATAGGAGGTCTCACTGCTATTTACCATGCGACAAAAGTAGATAATGCACTTGTATCAAAATTAGAGAGTGACAATAATTATTTTAATGAACTGGTCCAGGGATTAAATGAAAATTCAGTTCCTATAAAAGTTGTAAAGGCAGGTGATACCTATACACTTGGTTCTGCAATATGTACAGTAGTAGGACCTTTAAATACTAACGTAGATAATGTTAATAATACATCTGTAGTTCTAAAAGTAGATTTTAGGAACACATCTTTCCTGTTCACCGGTGATGCAGAATGGGATGAGGAACAGGATATACTTAGCAGCGGAGTAGATATAAACTGTGATCTGTTAAAGGTAGGGCATCACGGCTCTAACACAAGTACATTCTACAGGTTCCTTAGGGAAGCGTCTCCTAAGTATGCTGTAATATCAGTTGGAAAGAATAATACATACGTGCATCCTGAAGAAGATGTTCTGTCAAGGTTAAGAGACGCTGATGTGGAAGTGCACAGGACTGATAATGAAGGCGATATAACATGCATAAGCGATGGAAATAACATTACGATAACAACTGAAAAAAATAATGTTAAAGAACAGGTCGTAAGCACGGAAGGAACAAATGAAACAGCTGAATGCAGATACAGTGTTAATACAAAATCACATAAGTTCCATAGACCTGATTGTGAAGCGGTTTCCAAAATGAGTGAAAAGAATAAGGAATATTATAACGGTGACAGAGAGACACTTATAAAAGATGGATATAGTCCATGTAAAATATGTTCACCTTAGATAAGGATGCAGTTGAGATTTTATCTTAACTGCTTTTTTTATAGGCTAAAAAAATGAACGTATTGTTCTGATTGTAAGAAATGTTTATATAAAAGCGGCATTATTTATGGCTGATATAGTTATATTTAATATATTGATTTTACGCTGGAAGTGAGATTGCCATACAATTTATACTAATAATAACCAATACGGTAAATAAATTTATGCAAAAGCAACATAAGGAGAAACTTTAAAATGTGAGCTGCGGTGACGTAATTAAAAGAGGGGGGTGGGTATTCTTTAATGTAGGGTGTTCTTGTGATTGTGTGAGGGAATATTATGAAGGTGAGTAAGGAGAGAAAAGAAGCATTACAGATTATCAATTTTGTATTGGACCGTGGAGCTGTAACTGCGTCAATTATTGCAGATAGCGTGGGAGTTTCAGAAAAAACTATACGTAAGCGTATATCCTACGCCAATGACATCCTTAAGGAAAATGATGCGGGAGTACTTGTGGCACGTCCTGGCATGGGTATAGCTCTAAGTGGCGATATAGAGCAGCGGGAAAGGGCACTTGATCTGGTCACTGACCAGAAAAGAGAGGAGTTTTCCGGTAACAAAGACCGCATGGTCGAGATACTGAGGGTCATCTTGGGCTCTATACATCGGGATAGTATCACTCTTAATCAGGTCGCAGATAAAATATATACCAGTGCTCCTACGGTGGCCAAGGAGATAAAGGAATGCAAAAAATGGCTTAAGGGTTTTAACATTCATCTAAGCACTGTACAAAATAAAGGGATTGAAATAAATTTTCAGGAGTTGGATTATCGTCAGGCCATGAAGGAGTTTATATGTAAGCTCTGTGACCCTGCGCAGATAAATCAGGAAATGAAAGGATTTTTCCCTGAAATTGATGTTGAGATGATACGCGAGTCTCTTATATGGGTAGAGAATGAATGGAATTTCCACCTTACGGATACCAGTTTCTCTGAGATATTCACCTATATTTGCATTGCTACCTTTGAGAACTATCGTCATATGCATGAGCTTATTGTGGATATAGATAACGAGGAAATTAAGCATTATAACGAGTTCAATTTTGCAGAAAAGGTATATAGTCAGGTCAACAGACATTTGGGACTCGTTAATCGAGACAATGAGATTTTTTATCTTACAATACAGATACTCTGCTCCCAGGTCATCTCCTCTGCAAATACCGATCCCGTCAGCATGATGCAGAAATATGATCAAAAACTCAGAGAATTTGTTTCTAAAACAATCTTAGTAGTTTCTGGAGTATTGAATATTGATCTTACAGGAGATGAGAGACTGCATACCGGACTGCTCCATCATATACGGGCATTGATTTTCAGGCTTAAATATGGTCAGGCTCTCGATACAACGGTGCAGCCCTATATCAGGAAAAATTTTATCACTACCCTGAGAGTCACCTGGCTTGTTTCCACACTTTTTGAGGAGTATTTCCATCTGTCCATCGGTGATGATGAGCTGAGCTACATAGCCTTATACATACAGTCAGCAATTGACTGCAGTCAGAGGCCTGTGGATGCTGTGCTGGTTTCAGATCAAAATATGTCTATCACAAGACTGATCCATGATAGACTCCTCCATACCTCAAAGGATATAGCAAGGATTGACGATGTTTCGGTGCATCAGTTCCTGCAGCACAGATACAGAGATGCTGAGCTTGTGTTATCCCTGACACCTCTCGATATAGATGATGACAGAGTGCTGGTATTAAAGGATCCTTTTGAGGAGAATAATGCCGACCGGATACATGATAAAATAATCACTCTCAAGGAGCATAAACGTTCACATCAGAGACATTTTGACTCTATATGTCATCAGCTGTTTGAGCCTGACTTGATGATGGCTCATGCCCACTATACTGACAAAAATGAGTTGTTGTTTGACATGTGCAAGTTACTGGAAAACAAGGGGTATGTGTCACACAATTACTATCCGTCTGTGATCAAACGTGAGAATGTTGCCAACACAGCTATTGGTGGCTGTGTCGCCATACCTCATGGGGATATGACATACACCAACGAGTCCAAAATAGTGGTGGCTACTCTTGATGAGCCTATTGCCTGGGGAGATGAAAAGGTTGACGTGGTATTTCTCCTAAATGTTCTTATGAAGAGTGAGGCGGAAGTCTATAAGTGGCAGGCTTTTTACAAGCAGTTCATACAGCTCACAGACTCAAAGGAGGAGCTCACTAATATGAAATATTTTGACGACCCGGTAGACCTTTTTTGCTATTTGATCCAGTGATAGATAAACAAAATAGTTCCGTAACTCCGGAAAAAGGAAATAATTTTCCCTTAAAATTATGATGATATACTTTTTTTATAAGATAAATGGTTCGTGAAAGACAACTAAATATGTATAAATTGGAGGCGATTAGTTATGGATTTAAAAGAAATACTAAATCCAGAGATCATCGATCTCAGAGTGGAGGGCAACACTAAACGTGAGGTCTTAGAGAACTTGAGTAAGCATTTGCTTGAAAAGGGCTACATAGATGATATCCCACAGTTTGTTGATGACATTTTCCTGCGTGAGTCTGAGGGGCCTACTGGCATGGGCTATGGATTGTCGATCCCTCATGGAAAATCAAAAGCTGTAAAAAAAATAGGTATTGCCATAGGCAGGACTGTAAATCCCATAAGTTGGGAGTCGGATATAAGCGATAGTGGATGGCAGTTAACAAACCTGATTTTTTTGTTTTGTGTAAACGTTGACAACTCTTATGCAGAAAATCATCTGCTGCTTCTCAGTGAACTGGCAGGCAAGCTCGCCAATTATGAACGTATACAGGCCATAAAGGAAGCGACCACAGCAAAAGAAATTATTGATGCGATTATAAAAGATGATAGTGAGTTTGCAGATAATGCAGTATCTGAAGAAGAGATCGTGGAACTGGATATAGCATTATAAATGTTTAAATCATTATAAGAGAAAAATAAAAGAAGGAGGTGGAGTTTATGAACATTGTCGGCATTACAGCATGTACAGCCGGTATCGCGCATACCTATATCGTTGCAGAAAAGATACAGAAGGCAGCGGAGGAAGCTGGCAACAAGTGCAAGATCGAAACCCAGGGTACTGTCGGTGTTCAGAATGGGCTTACAGCGGAAGATATCGCAGCAGCAGATGTGGTTATCGTAGCCCACGACATCCAGGTACATGGTCTTGAGCGTTTCAAGGGCAAGCCAACCGTTGATATACCGATCAGCGTTGCAATGAAGAGCCCAAAGAGTCTGATAGCAACCATCCAGAAAAAATTAAATCTGTAGTTAACTGAAAGGGGAAATAAAAATGAGTGTTAAGGATATAAAGAAGCATTTGATGACAGGTATTTCTTACATGATACCTATGGTAGTTGCAGGTGGAATGCTCGGCGCTTTTGCAAAGCTGTTCGGTACCTACAACATTGGAAGTATGGGTCCAGAGGCCGGAGCGACAGCATTCTCAAATCTGAATGCATTTACATGGACACAGTTCTGGTGGGCTGTGAGTAAATTGTCCGATTTTGCCATGAGCTTTGCAGTTCCTGTTATGTCTGCAGGTATTGCATATTCCATGGCAGACCGTCCTGGTATTGTTCCGGCGTTTGTTTTGGGTTATGTTGCAAACCAGGCTAAGGCAGGATTCCTCGGTGGAATGCTTATGGCCTTTATAGTTGGCTTCCTGGTTAACTGGATGAAGGGCTGGAAGCTTCCTAAGGTGCTTGAGAGTTTAAAGCCGGTAATGATCATCCCGGTTCTGTCAACATTTATATCTGGTGCATTTTTCTTTATGGTGGTTTGCCATCCTATGGCAGCAGCCATGACTGCAATACAGATGTGGATTCAGTCACTGTCAAGTGGTTCACTCTTTATCATCGGAGCTGTAATCGGCGGATGTATGGGATTTGACCTGGGTGGACCTATTAATAAGACTGCTTCTATGGCTGCAAATGCTCTTTTTGCTGACAATCCTGAGGGCATCGGTTCTGCTGCTGAGTCAGCAAAGATCATCGGTGGAATGACTCCTCCTATAGGCATCGGCCTTGCCACACTCATCGCAGCCAAGAAATTTACAGAGGAAGAGAGAAATGCCGGTCTTTCACTGATTCCAATGGGACTTTGCTTCATTACAGAGGGTGTTATCCCATTTGCTGCCAATGATCCTTTGAGAGTAATTCCATCCTCAATGCTGGGTTCTGCTATTGCATCAGGTCTTGCAATGGCTCTCGGATGCCACACTCCTGCAGCACATGGTGGTGTATTTATCCTTCCGGTAACCACTAACTGGCCTATGTTCGTACTTGCACTTATCATTGGTTCTCTGGTTACAGCCTTTTCCTATGCATTCCTTAAGAAGCCTGCTTCAGAAGAGGTTGTAAAGGAAGAAGAAGTAAATGATGAGCTTGAGATAGCTATAAATCTATAAGGTGGCTGTTAGTTTAAGCGAAAGCATTAGTTGGATCTGTACTGCTTATAAGCGGTGCAGCCATTAAATAAAGTCGTGCTTTGATTTTATGATGTGAGTGTCAAAAGTCGATATCGGACCGCTTCGCGCTTGGCGCTTCTGGGAACACCAGCCCACTGGAATTCGCTTCGCGAGGGCTGGTGCTATATGCCAGATTCCTGCGGAATCTGCCACGAGGCTCGCGTTCCTCCCACATTCCGCACTCTCAGGCCGCAAAAAGCGTCCTTACGTGCTCTCTGGGAACGTCAGCCCATTAGAATTCGCTCCGCGATGGCTGACGCTACATGGCAGATCCTTTGAATTTGCCACCAGTCATGTGGGGCGTGTCATGAAGTCTATCTCCCACTTTTGTGCAAGCACACGTGGGAGAAAACTTATGACACTAATATCATTTTATAAAATCGTCGAAAGGGGAGAGAAAGATGTATGTTTCTATGAAAGACATATTGACCCATGCCAATGCTCATAACTATGCAGTTATGGCAGTAAACAGTGTCAATATGGAGATGGCAAGAGCAGTAATTGAGGCCGCTCAGTGTAAGCATTCGCCTATAATCGTGAATATAGGTGTGGGGCAGATGGCCAAGCTGGCACATCCAACTGAGATGGTGCCGATGATCTGCAATATGGCTGAGCGTGTAGATGTTCCGGTTGCTTTAAATCTGGATCATGGTGCAAAGTTTGAGGATGAGATAGCCGCCATCAGATACGGGTTCTCGTCTGTAATGATCGACTGCTCGTCACTGCCTTATGAGGAGAATGTGAGAAGAGTCGCAAACATTGTGGCGATTGCCCATGCAAAGGGTGTATGCGTTGAGGGAGAGCTGGGTCATGTAGGTCAGGCAGTGGCTGGTGATGACGGAAAGCTGGATCTGTACACCAATGTAGCTCAGGCAAGAGATTATGTGGACCGTACTGGCGTTGACGCCCTTGCTGTTGCCATAGGAACGGCACATGGGGACTACCCAAAGGGTATGACTCCTAAGCTGGACTTTGAGCGTCTTTCAGAACTAAAGGCTGAGCTGCAAATGCCTCTGGTCCTCCACGGTGGTTCCGGCTCCGGCGAGGAGAACATACGCAGGGCTGTTGCCTGTGGTATCAACAAGATAAATGTTTGCACCGATGCATTCCACGCTGCAGAGGATGCCATGAAGGCAAAATGGGCTGAGAATCCAAAGGCAAATTATCTGGAGATAATGATGTCTGCGGAGGCTGCAGTAAAGAAATTTGTCATGGACTATATTGATATCATCGGTTCAGCCAATCGTTATGGCTATGGCACGGCTATCCCGGGTGAGCAGGAAGATATAGTGATGCTCAAAAAGACGGGTTAATCCTGTATAGAATCTAGATTTAGAATGTTAGATAAAGTTTGACCCTGTGGTGGATGACTTTAACAATGTGGCGCAGGGTCAAAGCATTGAGGTTGATTTTATAGTCGCAGAGAGGAGAGTTTGTATGTTGAGATTTATAATAATGCTGATACTTCTTATAGGTGGGCTCGGAAGTTTACTTGAGGCAAAGCTTTTATTTGCTAAAAGACAGGTAACTGAGCCAGACAATAAATGGAGTGCTCGTGAACAGCTTTGGAGACGTATAGGCTATTCTCTCTGTGCTATTGATTTTATAATTGCAGGTTTTATCAATTTTTAAAACATGTGTAGAAGGTTAGTATAAATAGGTTTTGATGCAGCAAAAGGGCATATGAAATGAGAGCAGTCTCAAGGATTTCATACGCCTTTTATTATTGAATATGATTTATTTTAATCTGATTTCCTACATCTATTATAGATATTTTCATCATTAATAAAAAGCTGAATATGGATGAAAAGGTGCAAAAACAATTGTAAATTGTGAATAAAAAAATCCATCAAAACACATTTCATTCTTGCGAATCGTTCCAATAAAAGCGATAATAGTACTGTTGTATTTTTGTCAATTAGAACAGATAAATTTAATCCATGTCTAGCGTGGTTAAAGGAGGAATCTGAGATGATCAGTTGGAACAATCTTGATACATTAAAATCTTATCAGGAACTTAAAAATGTTAAGCACATCAATCTTGTTGATGCTATGTCAGGTGCTCAGGGCGCAGAGCGTGTAGGCAAGTATTCTGTACGTATGGCTGCAGGTCTTACATACAACTTTGCTGCCAAGGAAGTTGATCATGATACTCTTTCAGCACTTGCAAAACTTGCTGAGGAGGCTCAGCTCAATGAGAAATATCAGGCTCTTTATGAGGGCGAGGTTATCAACACAGGTGAGAGGCGTATGGTACTCCACCAGCTTACCAGAGGACAGCTTGGCAAGGATGTAATGGCAGATGGTGTCAATAAGCGTGAGTTCTATGTAAACGAGCAGAGACGTATAGCTGAGTTTGCTGATAGGGTACATTCAGGAGAGATTGCCAATGCAGCCGGCGAGAGGTTTACAACTGTAGTTCAGATCGGTATCGGCGGTAGTGATCTCGGCCCACGTGCTATGTATCTTGCACTTGAGAATTGGGCAAAAAAGCACAAGACCTTCAAGATGGAAGCAAAGTTTATCAGTAACGTTGATCCAGACGATGCTTCTGCTGTTCTTAATGGTATAGATGTTGCACATTCACTTTTTATCCTTGTATCAAAGTCAGGAACAACACTTGAGACACTTACAAATCAGTCTTTTGTTATGGATGCTTTAAAGAGAGCTGGCCTGGATCCGGCAAAGCATATGATTGCAGTTACATCAGAGACATCACCACTTGCACATAGTGATGATTTTATTACTGCATTCTATATGGATGATTATATTGGCGGACGTTACTCATCTACATCAGGTGTTGGTGGTGCAGTTCTTTCACTTGCATTTGGACCTGAGGTATTTGCTCAGTTCCTTGATGGTGCAGCCGCTGAGGACAAGCTTGCTACAAACAAGGATCTTTTAAAGAACCCTGCAATGCTGGATGCGCTTATTGGAATTTATGAGAGAAACGTACTTGGTTATCCAAGCACAGCAGTACTTCCATACTCACAGGCACTTAGCCGTTTCCCTGCTCATCTCCAGCAGCTTGATATGGAGTCCAATGGAAAGAGTGTCAACCGTTTCGGTGAGCCTATAGATTATGTGACAGGACCAGTTATTTTTGGAGAGCCTGGTACAAACGGGCAGCATAGCTTTTATCAGTTACTCCACCAGGGTACAGATATAGTTCCACTTCAGTTTATTGGTTTCCGTAATAGTCAGCTTGAAAATGATGTAGATATACAGGGCAGCACCAGCCAGCAAAAGCTTTGTGCCAATGTTGCAGCTCAGATAGTTGCATTTGCATGTGGTAAGAAGGATGATAACCTCAACAAAAACTTTAAGGGTGGCCGTCCATCAAGTATCATAATAGGTGATGAGGTTAATCCTCAGTCACTGGGCGCACTCCTTGCTCACTTTGAGAACAAGGTTATGTTCCAGGGCTTTGTATGGAACGTAAACAGCTTTGATCAGGAGGGCGTACAGCTCGGTAAGACTCTTGCCAAGAGAGTACTTGCTCATGAGACTGATGGGGCTCTTTCCGAGTACAGTAAGCTTTTAAATATCTAAGACTTGATCTTTGGAGGAACGCTCCAACTCTGACTAACAGCGTCAGAGTTGGCCTTCTCATCAAAAATTGATAATTATATATTTCCAGCAAAAAAGCAGTAATGAGAGGCATATACATGTATGCACATTTCATTACTGCTTTTGTACTAACTTAATTATTTTAGGATTCTAAACGAGACTCCTCGGTAATTCAATTACCAAGAGTTCACTACATAGGATATTTACTACTCCGGTGCAAAAAACTCCTGTATATTCGGGATAGCAAAGTCCATATATTTTGGATAGGATATTTACTCCTCTGGAGCAAAAAACTCCTGTATCTTCTGGATGGCAAAGTCCATATAATTTGGATTTGTGAATGGATGATCAGCATTCTCCACCTCAATAAGCTCGATAACATTGGCCTCAGAGAAATCTCTGGCAACATCTATAGGAGCCATCTCATCTTTGGTGCCGTGTATCATGATGATATCATCAGCATAATCCATAAAATCATACTGGCTCACATCATGCTCCTTGAGATCGTCAAGGAACTCCTTGGATATCTTTATCTTTCTATCATAGCCACGCAAGATTTCCTTGCCCTTATTTAAAACTGTCCAGTCATCATCTGTAATGTGAGCTGCCATAGAATCATACATTTTTATGGCAGGACATCGGAAAGCTATTTTTTTAAATGGATTGCTGCCATGCTCATGGAGATAACGTAATGTGACGTATGCTCCAAAGCTGGAAGAGTAATTGTATATATACTCAGCATCCATCTCAGACTGTATGTGCTTAACAACCAGATCCATATAGCTGAGACACTCATCTAAAATCAGTTTGTTACGAGCATCCTTGCCATGACACGGCCAGTCAAAACATACAATGCCGAATCCTTTATATTTTGTGGTGATACGCTCTGCAAATTTCTCTATTGCCTTGTTGTCCTTATTACCTCCAAAACCGTAAGTGGAAAGGACAATGTGCCTTAGATCATGCAGATCTTTGTTATAGTACAGCTTGCAGCGAATGCTAAAGCCCTGTTCATTTATGTCAAAATACTTTTCCATAGTTACTCCTGTAAATTAGTTCTGTCAACGGAAGATTATAGCACACAATGAACTACTGGATAATCTGATCACAGAGGATCATTGTAAAAAACCTAAACCTTTCCAAAACTATCAAAGTAAATACACTTATGACTGCAGCCACCCATAAATAGACGTCGGCATGCTTTCATATGGTAAGTTGCCTCATCCTCACTTTGACTACGACCTATACGCTTACGTATATATCCAATGTTTTCAAAGTTAGGCTCCTTGCCAGGGATAAGGGCTGCACAGGTGTTGACCCATACAACATTACAATCATCGTGGGCGCAGAGATCCAGGGATAACTTAAAGTCATAGGAGCCGGTTGAGAATGCTGGGACTATGATCATTGTGAGCAAGAATCCACGCATTATCTTTTCCATGTATTCATTTGTGAGAAAGTCCTTACATATCATAACAGCAAATCTGCCGATACCCTCATAATGGAAGATGGTGATTTTTTCATTCCGGTTCAAATACTCTCTATAGTCGCCCTGCCTGGTCTTTACAAAAAATGGATTTTGTTTGCGCTGCCGTGTAAGGACATGTCCATATTTATCAAGAACCGGAGAGTAGTTCTCTCCATTTACACTGCAGGAAGGCAGAACAATGATAGAGGGTATGTGCTGGAGCTCATCAGAACTCAGAGATTGTAATCTCGTTTGGATATATGATTCCATTGTAGGATTGCCCAGCATCTCTGGAAAAACAATAAGCTCACTGCCTTTCTGCCCGGCTATCTGTATCTTATCCCATACAAGAGCATTATATTTCTTGATTTGAGACTGTTTGTATTTTATTTTGAATATCTGATAATTATCGTTTTTTTGAAATCGTATGGCAAAGTTTGATTTGGCACTGAGAGGAGTAGCTGCAACATTTAATTTTTTTGTTTTATCAAATGTTGGAAAGGATCCTCGAGGGATAAAGATATGCTCAGCCTCTATATTTGGTAAATCCTCAACTATCAGCAGGTACTTAAGGTAACTGTCTATACGCTCATATGAGAAGGAATGCCTGTTTTTTCTAGACCAGACACATCGCATCTTAGGGAGTACAGAGATACCTGTAACATCCCTATTTGTATTTATCTCCTTGGTGACTGGCTGAGACTCCAGTATCTCTCGCTCATCATATAGAAGCACAGAGACAGTTTCATCCAGTGCCTGCAAGAGACGGATAATGCTGTTTTTATCATTGCATTTAAAAAGCTTTTCTTTATATGTATAGAGTTTTTTAATGTACTCCTGCGTGATATCAGGCTCAAATATTGGAAAATACAGACCCTGGTCACTCATATTTAAGTCAGTATTAGTTGTGATTTCTTTATCAATAAGTGAAATTTTATCTAAAGAAATACTCTTGTAAAGAATAAGATACTCTGTACCTATAGAGCGAGTCAGGTACGAGCATAACTCTGCAATTATATTGTATATTAATATCCTGCCTGGAATGCGTTCATCCATGTTGTCTGTGGTCCCCTTCCATCTAACGACGCAGTTTAGTAACTTAAAGAGTCATATCATATATTCTAGTAGTTGAATATAAATTTTTCAAATGGTAAGAGACTATACTCTTATGAAGCAAAAATATTAATAAAATTAATTGAATTTGTAATTGGTTTTATTATAATTATAAATTATATTGATAAACCGGTTTATAAATTAACACGGCTAATCTTATTATGCAGTTATGCCGATATAAATTTTAAATATAGATACACATTTGTTATGTGATTAAGTTATGTTACAAATTATAGCCTTGGTTTTATTGAGGATTGATAAATGAAAATTGTGTTTACGCAACACTATAAGCGATTGATCATGTTGTGCCCGATAGTTATCATACTATTATTTGTCACTCAGATTTTATATCTGAGTCATTTTAATGCCCATGAGTATTTTGTAAAGGGACAAGCCGAGTCTGAAAAAACATATATTAGTTTCGCTAACCGAGGTGACAGTACCAGTGTATGGTTAAAGAGAGATTATATTTTAGATGGTAAGACAGTGGACCTCACTGGTGAGACTATCGATGGAGTTTTTCATAATAATTCCAACGATACTGTCAGTCAGTGGGAGATGAGGATCAACATTAAACAGGATTCTTTTATAAATAACGCCTGGTGTGGTACTGTTGAGATACATCAGAGTGTTGGTACTGCTGATGAGATAGTCCAGACTGTAGACCTTAGGAACTATACACTTGATGAGATAAAGCTAAAGTATTATTACGATGGAGATCTTTTGATCCCATTAAAAAAAGGTGATTTTATTATCTATTATCCATCCGCGAAAGATACTGAGATGCCGATTGAAAAGAATTCTGAGCTCACTATGGGTATGATTTTCTATCATCTCAATGGCTTAGATTTTAGTGATACTGAGTTAAAATTTAATTATCATAGAAAGATTTCTCAGGGCAGGCTCTTTTATGTGATCATATTGCTGCTTATTGCATGGATCATCAGTGCGATAATCTACTTTGTTTCTGCCAAGATATATGAGGACGCTCAGCATGGGCTAGAGCTTAAAAAATCCGGTATATCCAGTATGTCAGATATGTATAACACGATCTATATCGTGGATCTCGTTAAAAATGAGATTGTGTCAGTTGTTGCTGAGGAAGTATCTGATTTGAAACGACCGGATAATCTGGGAGCAGATGAGCAGTTCAAGCGGCTATTCGAGTTGGATTCTACAGAGGCTTTTAAGGACCTTGTATTGGAGTTTGCAGATCTTTCTACTCTTAGAGACAGGATGGGTAATAAAAATAATATCGCCTGCGAGTATGTAAGTAAGACCAGAGGATGGTGTCGCCTCAGGTTTTTTGCCATGGATTATGTCGAGGGTCAGCCTGTGGACAGAGTAGTCTTTACTCTCCAGATCATTGATAGTGAAAAGAAAGAGATGGACGCCATAGAGGAGAAAGTCACAAAGATTGAAAAAGAAAAGAAGGAGATGAATGCTTTCCTTCAGATCATTTCCCGTGAGATCATTGCACCTATTGAGGACACAATAAAGATTGAGCAGCGGATCATTGATGAGAGTACTGATGATAAGATTAAAAATTATGCTACTCAGTCCAAGCATGCAATATATATACTTGGTAAACTGTTAGGTGATGTTGTTGAATATTCAAAGTTGGATACAGGTGATATACATATTACTGAGACTGAGTATTCATTTAACGATATCATCGCAGAGGTTGAAGCTGAGTTAAAGAGAGAGTCAGATGAGAGTCAGATAACATTCTCAAAAAACATAGCGCAGAATGTGCCGGATAAACTATACGGAGATGCAAAGCATATCAAGCAGTGCCTTAGTATTTTATTGCTTAGCACAGCAGAGGTTATAAAAAATGGTGATATAAAGCTTTCGGTTTTTGCCAAAGAGCATGATGGCAAGGTGCATTTATTAATGTCTGTCAGGGATAATGGACCTAAGACCAAGCTTGAGTCACAGTTATTACGAGATAAGCTGGTAAATGGAATACTCAAACTTATGGGTTCAGAGCTCCATAACCTGGATCATGACTCAGATGGAAATGAAACTTACTTTGAGATAGAACAGGTAGTGAGGGGGTAATATGTATACAATTGCGTATGGTATAGCCCTCTTCATATCCATAGCTGTCTGGATTTATATTGCTGTAAAGAATTATGACAAGGTCGATCCATACTGTTATTCTGCTTATATTTTGGTACCTGTTATAGTACTGGCATACTGGCTCAAGAGTATGGTCATAAGCTGGGAAGCGGCAATGATAAGCTTCTGCTTTGTTTATTTTGATAGTACCGTTTTACTAACGATACTTATTTTTGCTATGCTCAGGACCTTGGGTGTAAGGACAAAATTCTGGGTCAAATTTCTTGCATATGGATCGGCTTTTGCTCATTTATGGTTAATATGGATGAGTGTACATAACAAGATGTATTATGGGTCCATTACAGTACTAATGACAGAAAATGGCTCTGCGACAAAAATGGTGGACGGACCATTTAAAGTAGTACATGTCATATATCTGTCACTGTTGTTTATAATAATTGCAGGTATAATAATTGCTGCCTACATACGTAATGGAACATATTCCAGGAGGACTCTGTACTTATATACCAGTGCAGTGTCTTTTGGTTTTATGATTTATGTGGTTGAGCAGATAAGTGGCAGTGATTTTTCTGTTCTTCCATTTGTTTATGTACTCAGTGATGTGTTTGTTGCAGTTAATTATGATAGAGCACTGGCTCATGATATTTCAGCCATTATCTCAACACAGCAAAATACACATGCAATAAGAGGGTATATAGTACTTGATTTTAAAAAGAGATTTTTAAGCTGTAATCTTAAGGCATATGAGTTTTTCCCTGAGTTAAAAGATCAGAGAGTGGATGAAGCATTGATAGAGGGTACTGCAGTCGCACGTCTCGTTTATCCTATGATACATGGGTATGAAAAGCAGGGCACTACAAGTAAAAGATTTCATATTGATGGCATTACCTGTATGGGTGAGATATGTCACTTCTCAGTCAGTGTCAACGGACCAAAGTGGGGCTATGTGATCGATATACGAGATGCTACTGAGGAGCAGAAGGTATTTGATCTCATGTCATCCTATAATGACTCTCTAAATAAACAGGTAAAAGATGCAACTGACAATATCAAGAATATCCAGAGTAAGATTGTTGCCGGCATGGCTAATATGATTGAAAACCGTGATGATAATACGGGAGGTCATGTTAAAAGAACCAGTGATATAATTAGATTTGTGATTGAGGAGATACGTAATCAGGGGTTAATGTCTATTGATGAGGAGTTTGCTCAGGACATAATCAGAGCAGCACCTATGCATGACCTTGGTAAGATCATCGTAGAAAACAGCATTTTAAATAAACCTGGAAAACTCACAGATGAGGAATATGAGATAATGAAGATGCACTCTACCAAGAGCGGAGAGATGGTTATGATCCTGCTTGATGGAGTTGAGGAGGAGCATTTTGTAAAGGTCGCATATAATGTTGCCAGATATCATCATGAGAGATGGGATGGCAGAGGCTATCCTGAAAAGCTTGTAGGAACTATGATCCCTATTGAGGCACGAATCATGGCTATAGTAGATGTTTATGATGCTCTGGTAAGTAAGCGTAGTTATAAAGAGGCTATGAGTTTTGAAAAAGCCACTATGATCATGTGTGAGGGTATGGGTACACAGTTTGATCCAAATATGAGATCGGTATTTCTCGGGTGCAAGGATAAGCTTGAGGATTATTACAGGAATATTAATGAGGGCAGCAGGTGATACTGTAAGATGAATTGCCACAGTATATTGAGGGTATATATGTAGTGAGGGAGATCATGGAAAAAAAGGATATGTTTGGTACGGATATTATCCAGGATTATGAGGATTTTATCTTAAATAGTAGAATAAAAGTAAATAAGTGGTTAAATTTTGTTCTCTGGGCATTTGCCATCACAGGTCCTGCAATTGCTTTGGGGGTGAAAAAAGGTTATTTTTTGGATGTAACATACACTACATGTATAGGTATATCAGTGGTGATGCTACTTACAGCCACTGTACATCGTATTTTACTTAATCGTTTTCCAAACTCAATAGCCACTAGTTTTTTTGCCCTTATAGCAGTAGATGCACTTTTGGTATATATGTCAGCCAGTTATGTATCGATCATGCTCACCTGGTTTCTGGTACCGCTACTCAGTATCATGCTATGTGACAGATATATTTATTTAAGTACAGTTCTTATAAACTATTTGTTTATGCTGCTGGCAACATGGCTAACAGCACCACACTATGCGGCGCAACATGCAGATAATACCAGAGCGGCTGTGTACTTTTTTAATCGTATGGGCGGATTTACTATAGAAACTATTGTAATGATGCTGTCAGGTCAGATAGTCAACAGACTGGCAATTGATTATTATAAAAATATATTTGAGCTACATAAGATAATAAAAAATAATGATGCAGCTATAAGGAAAGAGCTTGAGATACTAGATTCCATGGTGGAGGCTTACGATAATGTCAATCTTTTAAACTTTTATGATAATACAGAAATGTCACTGAGAGATACTCACCAGAAGAAGCTTTCATTTGATTTAAAGACGCAGAGTCATACCCAGATGAATCAAAGGATTAAGATGCAGGTGATGCCGGATCAGATTGATGATTTCTTAAAGTTTACAGATATACAGACTGTCAGGAGTCGATTGACTAACAAAAAAATTATTAGTGCAGATTTCATTGATGTGTTAAATGGCTGGTTCCGTGCTCAATATATCAGTGTTGATGGCAGTATAGATGGCATACCAAATCTTATCATTTATACAACAAGAAATGTAGATGAGGAAAAGAGACGTGAGGAGCATCTTATCAGATTAGTTACTGTTCACACCCCTACTATTTTATATTGTTAAAAACGCTGAATTTAAAATTTAATTTTCAAAGGATCCGAGACGCTGTTGTGGACAGCCTCTCGGATTTTTTAAATTAACTCCTATATCAT
>Ga0256405_10001074_pt1:0-75000 | contig 79893 bp, 71 predicted proteins | sample RumenRJG_02DNA_FD_189096 | JGI IMG/M metagenome (GOLD analysis project Ga0256405, IMG submission 189096) | Bovine rumen microbial communities from Lethbridge, Alberta, Canada - RJG_02 | ecosystem: Host-associated > Mammals > Digestive system > Stomach > Rumen | place: Canada: Alberta... | reverse complement strand
GGCTGAAAACAGGGCTATGGCAACTCCGTAATGGAATGTGTCCCTGTTGGTTACACCGTCATATCCGGCAGCGAGCCTTCTCATCGCCCAGGCCATCATCCATATGCAAAGGACAAGTTTCACCATCCACAGCACTCCCGACAGGAGGGAGGAACCGAAAGCCGCCTCAGCGCTTCCCGCACCGGAAAGCAACCTTGTAACAATCGAATACAGAATGGGTACTAGGGCCATAGGAATGGCCGATATGCCAGCCTTGTTCCATATTATGGATTTCGAAACTGTCTCCTTCATGTTCGTTACATTGGATTACAAAGATAGGAAAAATTATTATCTTTGCATTCTGGCTAATAATATGGCTAGCCAAGTTCAAGTACTTGGTTTGTAAATACTGGTTAGTCCAATTAATTTTAGTTGTTTTTATGATCAAGATCACTTTCCCTGACGGCAATGTCCGCGAGTATGAGAGCGGAATTACCGGTTATGAAATTGCGAAGGGCATAAGCCCCCGTCTCGCTGCCGAGGTTCTGGCAGTGTCCGTGAAACCTGAAGGCGATGAGTCTATCGATGCCGGTGAGACTATCGACCTTACCCGTCCCATTACGGACAACTGCTCGATAAGGCTCCTCAAGTGGGAAGACGAAGAAGGCAAGAGGGTATTCTGGCACTCTTCCTCCCACCTTCTGGCGGAGGCTCTCGAAGCTCTCTATCCCGGAGTGAAATTCGGAATCGGTCCTGCCGTCGACAACGGTTTCTACTATGATGTGGACCTCGGAGGCCAGACCCTCACGGATTCGGACTTGCCCAAGGTGGAGCAGAAGATGCTTGAGCTCGCCCGTGAGAAGCAGGAATTCCACAGGATAGACGTTTCCAAGGACGATGCATTGAAATATTTCGGGGAAAAGGGCGACCAGTATAAGTGCGAACTCATCTCCGAGTTGCAGGACGGCTCCATAACATATTATACCAACGGTGCATTCACTGACCTGTGCCGCGGACCCCATCTGATGAACACCGAGGTCATCAAGGCCGTGAAACTTACAGCACTTGCCGGAGCTTACTGGCGCGGTGACGAACACAGGCAGCAGCTCACGAGGGTGTATGGGATCACGTTCCCCAAGAAATCCATGCTGGACGAGTATGTCGCCATGGTCGAAGAGGCCAAGAAACGCGACCATCGCAAACTGGGCAAGGAAATGGAACTGTTCACCTTCTCGCCCCGCGTCGGCATGGGACTTCCCATGTGGCTTCCAAAAGGCACCGTCATGCGTCATGAACTTGAGAATTTCCTTCGCAAGAAGCTTCTCCAGTATGGTTATGACGAGGTCGTGACCCCCCATATCGGCAGCAAGCAGCTCTATGTAACCTCCGGTCACTGGGCCAAGTACGGAAAGGATTCCTTCCAGCCGATACATACACCCCAGGAAGGGGAGGAATACATGCTCAAACCGATGAACTGTCCCCACCACTGCGAGATATATGCATCATCTCCGAGGTCATACAGGGACCTTCCCCTCAGGCTTGCAGAATTCGGCACGGTCTACCGTTACGAGCAGAGCGGAGAGCTCCATGGACTTACCAGGGTCCGCTGCTTCACCCAGGACGATGCCCATATGTATGTCCGTCCTGACCAACTGAAGGATGAGTTCAAGAAGGTCATCGACCTGATCCAGTATGTCTTCAGGGTGTTCCAGTTTGATAAGTTTACGGCCCAGATCTCCCTCAGGGACAAGAAGGACCGCAGCAAGTATATCGGAAGCGATGAGAATTGGGAAAAGGCCGAGCAGGCCATCATCGATTCGGCGGCCGAAAAGGGCCTGCCTACAGTCGTCAAATATGGCGAGGCTGCGTTCTATGGCCCTAAACTTGACTTCATGGTGAAGGACGCCCTCGGAAGGGAGTGGCAGCTCGGGACCATCCAGGTTGATTACAACCTTCCCGAGAGATTCCAGCTTGAGTATACCGATGCTGACGGCAGCAAGAAACGCCCCATAATGATCCACCGGGCGCCTTTCGGCTCGATCGAGAGGTTCACCGCCGTCCTTCTCGAACATACCGCCGGACACCTTCCTCTATGGCTTTCGCCCGAGCAGGTCAAGGTGCTGCCAATCAGCGAAAAATATGCTGATTATGCAAAAAAAGTTTGCGAATCGTTGAAAAATTCCGATATTCGCGCTTCCATAGATGACCGCAATGAAACCCTAGGGAAGAGGATTCGTGAAATATCCCTGCTCAGGGTGCCTGTAATTGTGATTGTCGGTGAAAAAGAAGCCGCTGCCGGCAGCGTTTCCGTCAGAAGGGACGGAGTCGACAAGGGAGTGGTGACAGTGCAGGAATTCATTGACCGCTTCAAGGCCGCTGTTGCTGAGGAGCTGGCTTGATGATACATATATATGTTTAACTAATTTGGAGGACTGATTTATCGCAACTTCTTACAAACCGCACTTCGGGCCCAGGCCCGGTGCAAGACCAAATGCTTCACGCCAGTTCGGCGTCCAGAATAAAAAGGACGAGAATGAACTGAACATCAACGAGGAGATCAAATCCCCTCAGGTTCGCCTGGTCGGTGACAATGTGCCGCAGCAGGGAATCTATCCCCTTTCCGAAGCTCTGAAAATGGCTGATGAACTTGGTCTGGATTTGGTGGAAATCAGCGCCAAGGCCGATCCTCCCGTATGCAAGATACTGGATTACCAGAAGTATCTGTACCAGCAGAGGAAGAAGGCCAAGGAGATGAGGCAGAACTCCGTAAAGGTCAACATCAAGGAAATCCGCTTCGGCCCCAACACCGACGAGCATGATTTCCAGTTCAAGCTCAAGCATGCCCAGGGCTTCCTGGAGGAAGGGTCAAAGGTCAAGGCCTCCATTTTCTTCAGGGGACGCTCAATCCAGTTCGCCGATCAGGGTGAGAAACAGCTTCTGCGTTTCGCCGTGGAGCTGGAGAATTACGGAAGGGCTGAGAGCATGCCCAAGCTTGAGGGAAAAAGGATGTCCATGATGCTTGCCCCGCTTAAGAAAAAATAGTCCGCGCGGCGGATTATAGATAACAATAACAGTATAAAACATCAAAACGATGGCAAAGATCAAAACCAACTCCGGTGCCAAAAAGCGCTTTGCACTTACCGGAACGGGAAAAATCAAGAGGAAGCACGCTTACCACAGCCACATCCTCACAAAGAAGACCAAGAAGCAGAAGAGGAATCTCGACCATTTTGCGATCCTCGCGAAGACGGATGTCGCAAAGGTAAAGGAACTTCTTGTTCTCTAATTATTTAAGTTTAACTTGAAGAGCAGTCGGAAGAGTCGCGCGTAGCGGCCACTGCCTTCATAAAGAAAGAAAAAAATGCCAAGATCAGTCAATTCAGTTGCCTCCAGGGCACGCCGCAAGAAGATTCTCAGGAGAACCCGCGGTAATTTCCTCGCCAGGAGGAATGTCTGGACAGTTGCAAAGAACACCTACGAAAAAGGCCTTACCTATGCCTATCGTGACCGCAGGAACAAGAAGCGCACTTTCCGCGCCCTCTGGATCCAGAGGATCAATGCAGCCGCCCGTCAGTACGGTATCTCCTATTCCCAGTTCATGGGCAAACTCGCCAAGCAGAACGTTGGCCTCAACCGCAAGGTTCTCGCCGACCTCGCCATGAACAATCCCCAGGCTTTCGAAGCTATCGTTAATTCCGTTAAATAGTTTGCGGTGGGTCTGAGGGAAATCATCCGGAACAAGTGGGTCAAGATGGTCTTCTGGGCTGTCCTTTACACGCTTTGGGTGATTTGGCTTGGAAACCTGTGGTGGCTTTTCGGCCTGGTGGTGATCTTCGACCTGTTCATTACGAAGAAGGTACACTGGGCGTTCTGGAAAAAGCGCTACAAGGAAGGGGAAAAGCACGATGTGTGGAACGACTGGCTTGATGCCATCATCTTCGCCGTGATCGTCGTCACCTTCATCAACATTTTCTTCTTCCAGGCTTTCAAGATTCCCTCTTCCTCCATGGAGAGCACGCTCTACACGGGCGACCATCTTTTCGTCAGCAAGCTCTCTTACGGTCCGAGGATTCCCGAAACACCTCTTACGATACCTTTCACCCATAACGTGATATTCGGACGCGAGTCGTATTCCACTCTCATCCATAATGATTACAGGAGGCTGAAGGGATTCCGCGATGTGAAGAGGGGAGACTGTGTGGTTTTCAATTTCCCTCATGGGGACACCGTGCTTCGCAGGGCTCCGGCGGATGATTACTACTACATTGAAAGGACGGTAGGAAAAGAGTATGCGGTCAAGAATTTCGGTCCCCTCGTCGTAAGGCCGGCCGACAAGACCGACCATTATGTGAAAAGATGCGTAGCCGTACCCGGAGACACCCTTCTCGTGAGTGATGGCCAGGTGTTCATCAATTCGGAAAAACAGGAGGTCTGGCCCGGTGTCCAGTACACGTATTGCGTGAAAACTACGGGACAGAGGATCAACGGCAAGAACCTCCAGAAGCTTGGAGTCAATACCGAAGAACTGTTCTTCGACGCCTCCCTTCCCGGATATCCGATGATGCCGCTTACGGCCGGCATGCTAGAGAAACTCAAGGATTTCTCCAACGTGGTGGAAGCGACCCGCAACATTGATGAATATCCTCCCGACTATCCCGATTCCTACCTTGCTATCTTCCCCTTCAGTGAGGATTACAGGTGGACAAGGGATTCCTTCGGCCCCCTTTGGATCCCTTCCAAGGGAGCGACCGTGGATCTTACTCAGGAGAACCTTCCCCTTTATCGCAGGATAATCAGCGTCTATGAGGGCAACGATCTCAGGACGGAGGGTGAGGATATCATCATCAACGGAAATGTAACGAAGACTTATACGTTCAAGCAGGATTACTACTTCATGATGGGGGACAACAGGCACAATTCCCTGGATTCAAGATACTGGGGGTTCGTCCCTGAGGACCACATCGTCGGCAGGCCGTCGCTTATCTGGCTTTCGACCGACAGGAGCAGGAAATTCCCTGCCAATATCAGGTGGGGCAGGTTCTTTAAATTTCTCTGATTACCCATTGAATTTTTTGGTATTAAGAAAAATTTATACGAAATTTGCACCCCAATTGTGTGAAGAAAAATAATAAAAGATAAATATCATGGCAAAGGTTTGTCAAATAACCGGAAGGAAGAGAATGAAAGGCAACAACGTTGCCCATTCCAAACTGCGCACGAAGAGAGACTTCGCCATCAACCTCAAGACCAAGAAGTTCTGGTCGGAGGCTGAGCAGCGCTTCATTACCCTCAAGGTGTCCTGCAAGGGCATGAAGACCATCAAGAAGAACGGTCTGGATGCAGCTGTCAAGAAGGCGCAGGAGAAAGGATTTGTCGGTCTTGTTTAATCAGTTGAGTTATGGCAAAGAAAGCTAAAGGAAACAGGGTGCAGGTCATTCTCGAGTGCACCGAGCAGAAAGGAAGCGGAGTACCCGGAATGTCCAGGTACATCACCACCAAGAACAAGAAGAACACGACCGAGCGTCTGGAACTCAAGAAATACAATCCTTACCTCCACAAGGTGACGGTTCATCGTGAAATCAAATAGTTAGGAGAACAATACCATGGCAAAAAAAGCAGTTGCTACATTTGCGGCGAAAGCCGGTGCCAAGACGATGGTCAGGTGCATCAAGATGGACAAATCCCCCAAGACTGGCGCATACGTATTTACCGAGCAGCTTGTTGAGGAGGCTAAGGTCAAGGATTTCTTCGACGGCAAGAAATAATTGCCCGTATCTTATACCGGAGCCTGCAGAGGGTGATTTCCACCCTTTGCAGGTTTTTTTATGTCTGCTCTTTTATCTATCTTTGTAAGATTAATGATAATATCTCGGTATGGGCTTATTCGACAGAGGCGTCGCAAAGACGAAACAGAGTTTCTTCCAGAAGGTTTCCAGGGCAATCGTAGGAAAGTCCCGGGTGGATGATTCTGTCCTTGATGCTATGGAAGAGGCGCTCGTAGCTACCGATATGGGTGTCGACACCACGCTTAAGATAATCGATAATCTCCAGGACCGCGTGGAAAAGGACAAATACATGTCGATGGAGGAGCTTGTCGATATGCTCAAGGACGAGATCGGCAAACTGCTCGACGAGAGCGGCAATGCCGGGGAAGTCGAACCGTTCGATTTCTCGAAGAGACCGTATGTCGTCCTCGTGGTCGGCGTAAACGGAGTTGGGAAGACTACCACCATCGGCAAGCTGGCATCGATGCTTAGGTCTCGGGGGAAGAAAGTGATCATCGGAGCCGCCGACACCTTCAGGGCAGCCGCTGTGGACCAGTTGCAGATCTGGGCCGACAGGGCAGGGGTCGATATCGTCAAACAGAAGATGGGGTCGGATCCTGCATCAGTGGCCTATGATACCGTGAGCGCCGCGGTGGCGAGGGACGCGGATGTTGTCCTGATAGACACTGCCGGACGCCTTCACAACCGGGTCGATCTCATGAACGAACTTACTAAAATCCGGAATGTCATGCGGAAGGTCGTCCCCGACGCCCCTCATGACGTGCTGCTCGTACTTGACAGCACGACCGGGCAGAATGCATTCCAGCAGACCAGGGAATTCTCCAGGGCAACCGATGTTACCTCCCTTGCTGTCACGAAACTGGACGGGTCGGCGAAGGGCGGAGTGGTGATCGGAATCGCGGACCAGTTCCATATCCCTGTCAAATTCATCGGAATAGGTGAGGGAGTGGACGACCTCAAGGTTTTTGACAGGAAAGAATACATAGACTCCTTGTTCTCGATTGAAGATTTACAGAAGAAATAAACAGACAAAGCAATATGAAATTATCTTACAACTGGCTAAAGGATTATCTTGAGACAGACCTTACCCCCTCCCAGGTCGCGGAAGCGATGACTTCCATTGGCATCGAGGTGGATTCCCTCGAAGAAACGGATAGCATACCCGGAGGTCTTGCAGGTGTGGTTGTCGCGAAAGTGATTGAATGTGAGGATCACCCGGATTCCGATCATCTCCATGTGACTAAAGTGGATGACGGTACGGGAGAACCCCTTACCGTCGTATGCGGCGCCCCGAACGTCGCCGCCGGCCAGAAAGTGCTTTTCGCCAGGATCGGCGCCGTCCTCCCCGGAGATTTCAAGATTAAGAAATCAAAGATCCGCGGAGTGGAATCCTTCGGTATGATATGCGCTGAGGACGAGCTTGGGATCGGTACCTCCCACGACGGGATCATGGTCCTGGAGGACGAGGCTGTCATAGGGACTCCTGCCAGGGAATACCTGCATCTGGAGACGCAGGCCGTCATCGAATATGAGATCACGGCGAACAGGATAGATGCCGCCTCGCATATCGGTGTCGCCAGGGACCTGTACGCTTACCTGAAGCTCAGGGACCTCCCCTGCAAGCTGAAGTATCCTGACGTGTCCGGATACAGCGAAGGGGAAGGGGAGGCCATCCCCGTGGAGGTACAGGACCCCGAAGCTGCTCCCCGTTACACGGGAACTACAATCGAGGGTGTCAAGGTGGCTCCCTCGCCCGAATGGCTCCAGAAGAGGCTCATGGCGATAGGGCTCAAGCCGATTAACAATATCGTGGACATCTCCAATTTCGTGCTCTTCGAACTGGGACAGCCGCTCCATACCTTCGATGCCGACAAGATAGCGGGAAGGAAGGTGATCGTCCGCAGGGCGGCTGAAGGTGAAAAGCTCAGGACGCTTGACGGACAGGAGAGGACGCTTGCCGCCACGGATATAGTCATTGCCGACGCAAACGGCCCCATGTGCCTTGGCGGAGTGTTCGGAGGCGAGGATTCCGGAGTCTCCGACTCCACTGTGAATGTCCTTCTCGAGAGCGCCTACTTCGATCCCGGATCGATCCGCAGGACTTCAAAGAAGCATCAGCTCCAGACCGACGCCTCCTTCCACAACGAGCGCGGCGGCGATCCCCTTGTTACCGTCTACGCCGCCAAGAGGGCCGCGGACCTTATCGTAAAGGTCGCGGGAGGCCATGTGTCAGGCAAGATGCAGGAATTCTGCCCGTCTCCCTATAAGGAAAAGGAAATCGACCTCGACTACGACAGGATCGAGGAATTCATCGGCAAGAAGATCGGTTACGAAACCATTGAGAAGATACTGGGATACCTGGGATACGGTTTCCTGGAAAAGAGGGAAGGCGGAGCCCGTGTGGCCGCCCCTTCGTACATGGTAGACGTTACCAGGGAATGCGATGTGGTGGAGGAAATCCTCAGGATATACGGATACAATAACATCGACCTCCCCAAGCATATGAAGATGTCCGTGAACGCCACTCCAACCCCTGAGCCGGAGGCGATCCGCAACAGCATCTCGAATTTCCTCGCCTCCAACGGATTCGTTGAGACGATGAACAATTCCCTCACCAAGGCCGATTATTATTCTTCCCTGTCCACTTACCCCAAGGAGAGGTGCGTGAGGATTGTCAACCCTCTTTCCAATGACCTTAACGTCCTCAGGCAGACACTGATACTGAGCGGCCTTGAAGTCGTGTCCTACAACCTCAACCGCCAGGTCCGTTCCATGAAGACATTCGAGTACGGCTCTGTATACCAGAGACTTCCTGAAGGTGATGGCACTACGCTCTCCTCATACGAGGAACATCAGGCATTCTGCATGATGATAACCGGTGCAGGCGACAAGTCCTGGACAGGTGCGCAGTCCGGCAGCAGCTATTTCCAACTGAAGGGTGTTCTTGAACTTCTGATCAAGCGTTATGGTGCAGACATCTACCAGATGGAGATTTCTCCCGCCCCCGGCGACATTTTCTCTGAAGGACAGGTGTACAGCCTTCCCGGACATGGTCCCGTGCTCGCGACCATGGGCACGGTAAATCCGGCCCTTGCCAGGAAGTTCGATATCAAGCAGCCGGTCTATGCCGCTGAAATTTCATGGCCTGCTCTCTTTGAACTGGTCCGTCGCGACAAGATCAGGTTCAAGGAAATGCCGCGTTTCCCCGAAGTCCGCAGGGACCTTGCCCTCCTTCTCGACGAGGGGGTCCGTTATGCCGACCTCCGTTCCAGCGCATTCAAGTCCGCCAGGAAGATCCTCAGGGAAGTCACCCTCTTCGATGTTTACAGGGGCGACAAGATACCGCAGGGCAAGAAACAGTATGCGCTTGGCTTCATCCTCCAGGATCCTGAAAAGACCCTTCAGGATGCGGATACCGAGAAGGCCATGGGCAGGATACTGTCCACATTCATGAATGAATACGGAGCTGAGTTGAGATGAAGCGCTGGAGTTTCCTCATAATCGCATCCGTCATGGCGGTTTCCGTCCTGTCCTGTTCCAAGGGGCCCAGGCTGATCCCGCTGGGGAAACTGTCGAAGATATATGAGGAAATGTTCATAAGCGATAAATGGCTCAACAGGGACAGCAAGTCACGCGCCATCTCTGATACCGCCCTCGTCTATGACCCGATTTTCAAGAAATACGGGTATACCTATGAGGATTTTGCATATTCCATCTCGAAGTATATGGATGATCCCGGCAAATACGACAAGATGGTGGACAAGCTCAATTCTTCGATGGAAAAGAGGAAGAAACGGGTTGCCTCGGCTAATGTGAAAAAGCGTGCGGAACAGCAAAGGAAGGAAGAGAACCGGGCTCCGGAATCAGGGTTCCCGAAGTATTACGGGCATGACTATTCCGCCGTCAGGACAGATACCATCGAGTTCGTAAGGGACACTGTTGGATCCTGCGATATCATGAGGCCCCGGTTCTGGCCTCCGGTGAGAAGTTTCGACACCTTGGTCCAGAACCTTGGCAAGGGATATCTTGAAATCATTCCCGACAAGGAGGAACTGGAAGCATTGGCCCGGGAGCGGATCAGGGAACTCAATAAGGAACTGGCTAAGGACAGATGAGAAGGATTGCAGCTTCATACCTCTACACCCTCGTGTCCCCGGAACCGTTGAGGAACGCATGGGTCGAGTATACAGACGACGGAGTAATCGCCGGCGTCGGCCTTTGTGACGACATTTCCAGGGAAGGGGCATTCATAGACGGTGCCGTTGTCCCGGGATTCGTCAATGCACATTGCCATGTCGAGTTGTCCTATATGTGGAAACTGTTCCGCCGTGGCACGGGCATGGCTGGGTTCATCGACCAGATAAATGAGTTGAGGGATACCAAGCCCCTTGAAGAAAAGATCGCCGACATCAGGTTCCGGATGGACAGGATGTGGGAGTCCGGGGTGTCTGCAATGGCTGACATAAGCAATTGCAGTGATTCTTTTGCCATCAAAGCCTCTTCTCCGATGTACACGAGGACATTCCTTGAGGTCTTCGGCACTGAGAGGAAAGACTGTCCCGCCATTATCTCAGACGTGCTGAAGCTTAAGGAGGAGGCGGAAAGCTTCGGTCTGGATGCCGCTCCCACCCCTCACGCCTGCTATACGATGAGCCCTGAACTCGTCACTGCTTCAAGCGCTGAGGGACTTAAATCTGGGTTCCTGTCCTATCACAGCGAGGAAACCCCTGAAGAAGAAGAAATGCTCGTTTCCGGCAGCGGCCCGATGTATGAGAACCGTGTCCGGGCCGGCATGAGTACACCTCCCGTTACAGGGAAATCTTCCCTCCTGTATTTCATTGAACGCCTGTTGCAGGTACATCCAGCTCCTTTCAAGGAGCATATCCTTCTGGTGCACGAGGTATGCATGGACCAGGAAGGCATCGATGCCGTGAAGGAAGTCATGGAGAATCCCTTCATAGCCCTTTGCCCCAGATCAAACATATACATCCATGACGCCCTGCCTCCCGTCGACCTGATGCGGCGGAGCGGGATCCGTCTTGCCGTCGGGACCGATTCCCTTTCCAGCAATGACGATCTCGACATGGTGTCAGAGTTGTTCTGCTTGCAGGAGAATTTTCCTCATATCCCTGTGGGCGAATTGTTTACATGGGCATGCCTGGGCGGGGCCGCGTTCCTCGGAAAAGAAGGGATCCTTGGTACCGTCGAGGCAGGAAAGAGACCGGGCCTTGTCGCCGTCGACCATATCGGTCCCGACGGGAGGCTCACTACCGCCAGCCGTTCATACAGGATAGTCTGATGCCTATGATGAGAGAAGATATAGTTTTCGGTCCCATCCACAGCCGCAGGCTCGGACATTCCCTCGGGATAAATCTTTTGCCGAGGAACGGGAAATTATGTAATTTTGATTGCATCTATTGCGAATGCGGGTGGAACAAGGACGGCAGGGAGGACAGGAAACTGCCTTCTGCCTCCGACCTGGAGGATGCGCTGGACGCCAAACTGCGGGAATGCTCGGAGGCAGGCGTCCCGATCGATTCGATAACGTTCTCGGGGGATGGCGAGCCCACGCTGAACCCTGATTTCGCAAAGATCATAGACATCACGATCTCATTAAGGGACAAATGGTATCCTGAAGCCCGGATTTCCGTGCTCTCAAATGCGACGATGGCATGGAAGGATGACGTTTTCTCCGCTCTCAGAAAGGTGGACAATCCCATCATGAAACTGGATGCTCCCACCGATGCCCTTTGCGCGAAGATAAACAGACCGGCCCCGGGTTACAGGGTGGCAGATGTCGTCAAGAGCCTGAAGCGGTTTGACGGTGATTTCGTGCTTCAGACCATGTTCCTCAGGAGCAAGGATTTCGATTCTTCATCCAGGGAAGTCCTGGAAGGCTGGATGGAACTCGTCAGGGAGCTGAAGCCCAGGGAGATAATGGTATATACCCTCGACAGGCCGGCGCCGATGCAGGGGCTGGAGAAATTTACGGAGGAGCAGATGGGCGGACTTGTCAGGCCTCTCTCCGACGAGGGGTTCAATATTCAGATTAGAGGATAATTCAGATATTATGTCACAACTTTTCGAAAAATATGGCTATTACCCTGATGAACAGGCAATCAGCCGCAAGATTGAAGTTCTTTCAAAGAATGTTGAAAGCGTGATTTCCCCCAAGGTGCTCATGCAGTGTTTCTCCTTTATGGACATCACTACCTTGCGCCCCAATGACACTCCCGAGAGCGTGTCCAAACTTGTCGGGAAAGTCAATGCCCTGAAATCGGAATTCCCGTCATATCCCTGCCCCGCGTCTGTTTGCGTATATCCCAATTTCGCGTCCCTCGTAAGGGATTCCCGGGTAGATCCCGCCCTTCACGTCACGACGGTGGCGAGCTGCTTCCCCTCCGCCCAGAGTTTTCCCGAGGTAAAGGTCAGGGAATGCGAACTCGCAGTTGAAAATGGCGCTGACGAAGTTGACATCGTCCTTGCTCTCAATTCTTTCCTTGCAGGAGACTATGATTCTGCCCGTGCGGAAATCCGTGCGATGCGGAGCGCTGTCGACACCGCAGCCGCCAAAGCCGGACGCCCGGTAGTCCTGAAGGTGATACTTGAGACCGGACTGCTGGTCACTCCCCAGAGGATCGCCGACGCTTCTTTCCTGGCCATGGAGGAAGGTGCGGACTTTATCAAGACTTCGACAGGCAAGGTGGATGTAAATGCGACCCCCGCCGCCGCCGTCGTCATGTGCGAATGCATTGCAAGGTTCTGCGAGAAGACCGGGCACAGGGTGGGATTCAAGGCCGCCGGAGGAATATCCAACGCCATGGATGCGGTAGGATATTATTCCATCGTCTCATCCATACTTGGGGAAGAATGGCTGGACAGGACCCTTTTCCGCTTCGGCGTGAGCCGTCTTGCCAACAGCATAATGTCCTATATCGAGCAGAAGACTGTAAACTTCTTCTAGCCTTCCACGGAGAATCGCCCTCCTTTCCCGGAAAAGAAGGGGATGAAAAAGGCCATCGGCAGTGCCCGGAGGCCTTTTTTCGTATTTATCCGTGTACGGTTTTTTCACACGGATAACCTGTAGTACCTTTGCCTAAAACTATGAAAGACATGAAAAGACAACTTATCCTCCTGGCAGCGTCCATGACCCTGCTATGCTCATGCAAGGATGAGGTCTTCTATGAAGATCCCTACGGGGATGGAGTTTCCTCAGCGGATCTTGTCGGCCATGAGGAGATCATCCTGGGCGAAAAACTCGAAGACCCGTATTCGGTGAAGAACATCACCAAAGCCCTTGCCAGCCTATATCCCACGAAAGCCGGATACCTGGACCTCCGTCCGACCAATGTATATGTCCGGTTCCTCCCTGAAAACGACGGACAGTACAAGGCTCTTGTGGCAGCGGGCCTGGAACTCATTGACCATCCGGTAGATTATGCGATCCTGCAGGAAGGGGATTATTACCATGACCCTGATATTGACGACGATGACATCACCTGGCAGTACACCGTGGTCCCGTCAGGCACGAAGTTCCCCGAAGGGATCAGATATGAGATCCTTGACGACTGCTACATCCCGGACGAGGAAAGCACGAAGGGGCCTGATGGGATCGACTGGAAGGCTGTGGAGAAAGAGGCTTTCCGGATAACCGGGAACGAGTCCCTGTATCTGCCTGAGACAAAAGGTGCCAAGGTGCATCCGGAGGGTCGGATAACAATAGAAGATGACAGGGCCAACGGGGGGAAACCTTTCGGTGTCGCAGGAGTGAAGGTATTGTGCAACTCCTTTGTCAAATTCTCCTCCGCATATACCGACAGGGACGGATATTACTCGATTCCCAAATCCTATTCTTCCAAGCTTCGCTACCGTCTGGTATTCAAGAACAAGAAAGGATTTGCCATAGGCTTCAACCTTGTCCTTGTCCCGGCATCCATGTCCACCCTCGGCAGGGGGACGCCGGAAGGGGTCAGCTATAATGTGACCAAGGACTCGGAGTCCAAGCTCTTCCGGCGGTGCGTGGTGAACAATGCCGCATATGACTATTTCGAAAGATGCTCCGAGAACGACATGGACATCATGACTCCACCGTCAAACCTGAGGATATGGATTTTCAAGGGAATGAAGTTCTCAAGCTCGGTGATGATGCACCATGGCGCCTTCCTCTCGGATTCCCTGGTGCAGGATTTCCTCGGCCAGTATGCTCCCCTCGTGCAACTGTTCCTTCCGGACATTACCATCGGGACCAAAGGGGCCGGAGACTATGCCTCCCTCTATGCCCTGACAGTGCACGAGATGGCACATGCAAGCCATTTCTCGAAGGTGGGGACAGACTACTGGAACCATATCATCAGATATATGATAAAGTCGTTCGTATCTTCCGGAGATGTGGATTATGGAGACGGAAACGAATCAGATGCAGGGTATTGCGAGATAGGAGAGATGTGGGCCTATTTCATGGAAGCCATGATGTTCCAGGAAAGGTACGGAGGGAACATTCCGAACTTCGGCACTTCGTTCTGGTTCCACCCGCAGATCCTCACCTATCTGGCGGAACGGGGGATGACGAGGTCTGAAATCTTCTCGGCCCTTGACGCTGATGTCCATGGAAGGATGCAGCTGCATGAACGCCTCATCAACCTTTTCCCTGACCGTAAGACAACCATTGACCAGGTATTTTCCAGATATAACTGATACACTAATGAAAAGATTGTTATTCGCCGGCCTGTTTTTGGCCATGATGATGTTTCCGTCGCTGAGAGGGATGTCGCAGGACTCGGCCCTTTCAACCAATATTGCCGATTATGCGATGCTCGGCACCATGAACATATCTTATTCAAGGTCTGCTGCCAGGCACTGGAGCCTGGAGGCCGGGGCCAAATACAACCCCTTCTCTTTTAATAAAGGAGATGCCGAAAAGCAGATGCAGAACCGTCAGTTCGTGATATCCGCCGGCTTGCGTTATTGGCCCTGGCACGTCTTTTCAGGCTGGTGGTTTGCTGCGAAGGCGCAGTTCCAGGAGTATAACCAGGGCGGGATGCTGTCCCGCGAGACTTCGGAAGGAGACAGGTTCGGAGGCGTTTTGGGGGCGGGCTACACTTATATGCTCCGTAAGCACCTGAATCTTGAATTCGGTTTAGGAATGTGGGCCGGATACGACTCATTCTCTACCTACGATTGCCCCGTGTGCGGGGTTACCATAGATTCAGGGAAGAAATTCTTCCTCCTGCCCAGCGAGTTGGTAATGGCTCTCACCTATGTCTTCTGAAAGAATCATACAGGCCGTCCCTTTGGCCGTCCTTTTCCTTGTCATGGTTTCCTGCAGCGTCAAGGAGGCCAGGGACGACTGCCCGTGCAGGCTCGACCTGTTTTTTACGGACAGGCATCTTCCCGCCGTGATAACCCTCGATGCCGGTGAGACGGTGCTGGTGGATACTGTCAGGAAGTCGGGGGTATACAGCACGGATGTGCCTCGCGGGACGCTCAGGCTGAATGCATACAGCGGTGACGGCGGTTGCTTCAGACCTGGAGAGGGGTTTTATGTGAGGGAAGGCAGCCAGTGTCCGCCGGTGTATATGTGCAGCCGGACCATATCGGCAGAAAGCATGCATGCGAAGGATACCGTGACTCTGCACAAGAATTATTGCAAGATAACGTTGAAAGTCAAGACCGATGATGGAATACGGAGGTTCACCTGGAGATTGGCCCTGAGGGGCGGAGTATGCGGATATGATTTGGAGGGCAGGCCTGCCAGGGGGGCGTTTTCCTTCACGGACAGGGTGTCGGAGGAGATGGAATTCGTGTGCTGTGTGCCAAGGCAGATGGATGATTCTATGATGTTGGAGATACGGGATGATCCGGACGTGCTCAGGTCGTTTGCTGTAGGGGAGTTCATCGCGGAGAGTGGATACGACTGGTCCCGTCCTGACTTGGAAGATATAGTGATGGAGATTGATTATTCCCGTACAGGAGTGACGTTCAACGTTTCGGATTGGAAGCGGACGATAAGTTTCGATGTTGTGATTTAATGGTTGGTTCCTATTTGCAAATTGATTTTCTATTCGTATCTTTGCATTCCAATCCTGCGCGGGTGGCGAAATTGGTAGACGCGCTACTCTCAGGAGGTAGTGCCTATTACTGGCATGACAGTTCGACTCTGTTCCCGCGCACGTCAAAGGTCAGCTCTCGCTGGCCTTTTTTCGTATTCCGATATTTTGTATATTGCAGGACTAATCACCAAGAATATGACATTCTATCGTTTCTTAGCCGTTTCGGCGTTATTGGCCGCATCGTTGACGTCATTTTCCGTTCCGGATGGGCGCAAGGGCGCCATTTCCCGTGGGATCGGTGTCTATCCCGGCAATCCGGACGAATCTTTCGCCCCACGGATGGTCCGTGACGGGGCGAGGAGGAACCTTGCCCTGAACAGGATCGTTTCGACATCTTCGGATTTTGACTATAACCTCACCGGGCAGCTTCTTACCGATGGTATCATATGCAACGGAGAGGTGTCTTCCCTTGAAGTGTTTACCCCCCAGGGCCCGGTTGACAAGAAAGACAGGGAATCTGCCATCGACGGGGGAGAGTATTCCCGAAACGTCCTGGAAGGAGAGGATACGTGGCTGGATTATCGGTGGAGCGGGTATCTGCTCAGGGCCGACAGCGTGGCCGTGGCATGCGAGGCCGTTTATCGGGAGAGTGATTCTGACGGCTCCTGGAGATTCAGCCTGGAATCTGCCGGAGAGGATGGACGGACGGACATCCTTGGAAGCATTTCGGGTGATGAGCTTCCCGGCCGTGGGCTGCGTGGGCCTATGCATACGGATCCCAATAAGCAGACTGCGGCGGAGAGGATGCCGGGAAGGAGGATCAGGCTCGGATTCAGGCTTGACAATCCGGGCGGCGTAGATAATGCCCGGATAAGGCTCCGGATGAAGGGCGCCGTCACTTGGAGGGTTACTGAAGTGTATTTCTACCGGAACGGTAGGAGGCTGTTCGACATGCTTCCGTCTTACAGGTTCTCCAGTGTCTGGAGGAGCGCCGGAATAGATGATGAGTGGGTCATGGCCGACCTTGGTACCGTTGCGGATATAGACCGTATCGTCCTCAGGTGGATTGAAAGGCCCCGCATCAGGAAAATAGAGGTCTCCGAGGACGGGAACAGCTGGAGGGAGATCTCCGTTCCCGGCAAGGACTATTCCGAAACCGAAGATCTGAAATGCAGTGGTACAGGCCGTTATGTCCGCATTTCGATGTCCGGGGGCACTCCTTCGGGAGCCCGTTATTCGATGACGGAACTTGAAGTGTGGGGCAGGGGCGGACTTGTCCCTGAACCCGTTCCCTCTCCCGTCCTGGAAAACGGGAACATCTCCCTTGACGGAGGGGACTGGAAGGTCCAAAGAGCTTCGGAGGTGATGCCAGGCGGGGAAAGAATCTCGTCAGGAGATTATTTCCCGGACGGCTGGCTTACCGCAACTGTTCCTGCGACGGTCCTTATGAGCTACGTCAATGCAGGGGCCGTTCCCGATCCCAACTTTGATGATAACGTGAACAAGATTTCCGAGTCCTTCTTTAATGGGAATTTCTGGTACAGGAGGGAGTTCGATGCCGCTCCGGAGAATGTGGGAAAGGAGTTCTTTCTCTGCCTTGACGGAATCAACTGGAAGGCTGAAGTTTGGGTGAACGGCAAGAATGTGGATTTCGTGGAAGGGGCCTTCACCAGGAGCCGGGCGAGGGTTGTGCTCGAAGAACACAATGTGTTGGCCGTGAAGATTATCTGCAACAGCCATTTCGGAGCTGTCAAGGAGAAGACGGCCCTTACCACCGGTCTCAACGGCGGTATCCTCGGAGCCGATAATCCCACATATCATGCTTCGATCGGTTGGGACTGGATTACCACGGTCAGAGGCAGGAATTCCGGTATTTGGAACGATGTCTACCTGTCTCCGGTCAAGGAAGTGCGGCTTTCCGACCCTTTGGTCACAACCAAACTTTCCCGTGACGGGAAGGCTTCCGTGACGGCTTCCGTAATCGTTGACGGCAGCGATTTCGCCGGGCGCGATTTCGAAGTCGTCGGATGGATAGGGGACAGGACGTTCTCGAAGGTGGTTGAGGCCGGCTCCTGCGGAGAGATAAGATTCTCTCCTGAAGAATTCCCATCCCTGCGTGACCAGGATATGGAACTCTGGTGGCCCAACGGCTATGGTGACCCCTATCTCTATGATGCCGGGTTCGAAGTCCGGGCCGGCGGCAGGAGCGTGGACAGGGTCACTTATAAGGCCGGAATCCGTGAGGTAACCTGGGATGGCATGGATACAGCCCTCCGGTTGTACGTAAACGGCAGGAGGTTCATTCCCCTTGGCGGCAACTGGGGCTTTGGAGAGCACAACCTGAGATTCAGGGGACGGGAGTACTCCATTGCGGTGGATTACCACAGGCAGATGAACTACAATATGATCCGAAATTGGGTGGGACAGATAGGCGACGAGGAGTTTTACGAGGCCTGCGACCGGAGCGGGATCATGGTGTGGCAGGATTTCTGGCTGGCAAACCCGGCTGACGGTCCGGATCCGTATTATGAGGATATGTTCTGCGAAAATGCACGGGACTATGTCCTGCGCATACGCCGCCATCCGAGCATCGCTATCTATTGCGGCAGGAACGAGGGATTCCCCCCGAAAACCATCGATGACAATCTCAGGAACGAGGTCGTATCCGCCCTCCATCCCGGCATCCCGTATATCTCAAGTTCAGCTGACGGATGCGTAAGCGGTCACGGGCCCTACAGGGCGATGACTCCGAAGTTCTATTTCGAGCATCAGAGCGGCAAGCTTCATTCGGAGAGAGGCATGCCCAACGTCCCTACATATGAAAGCCTCTCAAGGATGATGGCTCCCGAGCATCTGTGGCCTCAGAACGACCTTTGGGGGAAGCACGATTATACCCTTGAGGGCGCCCAAGGTGCCCGGTCTTTCAATGAAATCATCAGCAATGCTTTCGGAGAGTCCGCCTCGGCCGAGGAATTCACTTCACTTGCACAGTGGGTGAATTATGATGGATACAGGGCCATGTATGAGTCCGGGAGCAAGGACAGGATGGGACTCCTGATATGGATGTCCCATTCGTGCTGGCCTTCAATGACATGGTGTACATATGACTATTATTTCGAGCCTACCGGAGCCTTCTTCGGAGTGAAAAAAGCTTGTGAACCGCTTCATATACAGTTGAATGCATCTACTTTCGACGTTGAGGTGGTGAATGTCTGCGCAGGCAGGAGGGACGCTCTCAGGGCTGTCGCTAAGGTTTACGACTATACCGGAAAACTCCTGTCTTCCCAGGAAGCGACCGTGACGTCCGAAGAGGATTCAAACATCCCCTGCATGAATCTGAAGGCACCCGGTGCAGACATCCCGGTCTATTATGTGAAACTCATCCTCAAGGATTCCTCCGGGAACATCCTGTCCGACAATTTCTATATCCAGGGACGGGAATACGGAGACCTCCGCGCTGTCCGTTCCCTTCCTGCAGCCAAGGTGAAAAAGACGGTGAAGTTCTCCGGTGAATCGGCCGTGGTGACCCTCAAGAATACGGGGAAGACCCCTGCCCTCCTTCTCAGGCTTACCTTGAAGGGTGCTGACGGTGATGAAATCCTCCCCGTAAACTATTCAGACAATTATTTTTCCCTTCTCCCTGGAGAATCCCGCACCGTAGACGTTAGCTGGGACTCCTTTGATGCAAGGGGAACTTCCCCTGAGATAACCCTCTCGGGAATGAATTTATAGAGATGGAAAGGTCAGAAAAAGAAAAGGTTTACGGTGCCATTCTGGAAAAGGCCGTAACAATGAAGGATCTCGGTGAGATTTCGGCCGGAATATTGTCGGCCATGGGTTTCCTCTGGGTCGGGTACTATCTTGTAAAGGACGGGAATCTCGTCCTCGGCCCTTATAGCGGTCCGCCTGCCTGCGAACTCATCAGGAAGGGGAAGGGTGTCTGCGGCACTGCATGGGCCGAGGCGCGGACGATAATAGTCCCTGACGTCGAGAAGTTTCCCGGCCATATCGCCTGCAGCAGCCTTTCCCGTTCGGAGATTGTGGTTCCGCTTTTTTCAGGGCGTGAAGTTATCGGGGTCCTGGACATCGACAGCGAGTCCCTGGACTCGTTTGATGAGGTGGATGCCCTTTGGCTCGGCAAGATTGCGAGACTGTCAGAAGATATTTTGAATAATTAATATTTAAATGGAAGAGTATCAGATAAAGAGAATCGCCGGCCCGTTGGCGGTGGACGGCTGTTTGGATAAGGATGTCTGGAAGAATGCGGAGAAATCCCCCCGTTTTGTCGACGCGGTCGGCGGAACTCCGGGAATCTATGACACCAGGGCTGCGCTGCTCTGGGATGACGAAGCCCTTTATGCAGGTTTCTGGGTTGAGGAACCTTTCCCCGCTGCAACGCTGACAAAAAGGGACAGCCTGCTATGGGTGGAGAACGACCTCGAGGTGTTCATAGCCGGTCCCGATACATATTATGAATTGGAACTTAACGCTTTGGGGGTCATTTATGAGGTGTTTTACCTCTGGCGGGATGCATATCCCCGTTTTGACAAGACCGGTAAGCTTGTTTCCGGAAATCCCTATTTCGCAAAGGAAAGGTTCGATATCCTCGATAGCGGAGCCGTCAGTTTCGGAGGCAATTTCGACAGGCAGGATGAGCACTTCTGGACCGGGATCAATCCGAGGGGGCTCAGGTGGGTATACAGGAACTGGGATTTTCCGGGTCTGGAGGTAGCCGTCAAGGTTGACGGGAAGATCAATGATGCTTCGGTAGTCTCAAAGGGATGGACGGCCGAAATCAAGTTCCCTTGGAAAGGGTTTGCCGACCTGCTCGGGAAGGAGGAGGTGACTCCCCGTCCCGGAGACGAACTCAGGCTGTTCCTCGGTCGCTATAACCTCTTCCATTTCAACGGGAAACCGTTGAACGCAGGCTGGAGCTGGCACCCCGTCGGGGTCGCAGACAACCACAACCCGGAGCGCTTCGGGACATTCAGGCTTTCTTCAGAAAAGTAACAGGATACGTAATATTGCCATGGATGGAAAAATCGTTTTGGGGATAGACTTCGGGACTGATTCTGTCCGCTGCCTGGCCGTAGATACTTCCAATGGGCGCGAGGTATCGTCTGCCGTTGCAGAGTATCCCCGTTGGAAAAGCCAGCTATATTGTAATCCGTCTATAGGACAGTACCGCCAGCATCCGCTGGATTACACAGAGTCATTGACACGGTGTGTCCGTGAAGCCTTGGCAAAGGCCGGACCAGGGTCGGCAGAGTTCGTGTGTGGACTTTCATTTGATACCACGGCATCCACGCCTGCCCTCGTCGATGGATCAGGGATGCCGCTGGCCCTTCTTCCCGGGTTCGAAGAGGATCCGGACGCCATGTTCGTGCTTTGGAAGGACCATACTGCCATCGAGGAATCGGACAGGATAAACGAGGTCGCCCATGGATGGGATACGGATTACACTTCCTACAGCGGTGGCACTTATTCCTGTGAATGGGTTTGGGCGAAAATGCTCCATTGTCTCAAGTCTTCCCCTTCGCTTCAGGGAAGTGCCTGGTCCTGGGTGGAGCATGGTGACTGGATTGCCGGATTGCTTACCGGCAATACGGACCCGCTGACAATAGCCAGGGGCCGCTGTCTCGCCGGTCACAAGGCTATGTGGAACGCCGCCTGGAACGGTCTTCCGCCTATGGAATTCTTTACGGAAGTCGATCCCTTGCTGGGTATTTTCAGGGATCGTCTCTATCGGGATACGGTCACCGGTGACAAGAAGGTTGGCGGACTGTGCGCGGAGTGGGCGGAAAGACTTGGCTTGACTGAAGGCATAGCCGTCGGTGTAGGATCTATCGACTGCCATGTGGGTGCGGTCGGGGCGGGAATCACTCCCGGCACCCTGGTAAAGGTCATGGGCACCTCTACTTGCGACATCGCCATCGGCGGGTACGAGGAGGTAGGCAGCAGGCTCATCCGTGGGATATGCGGTCAGGTTGACGGCTCCGTTGTCCCGGGTTATATAGGTTTCGAAGCAGGGCAGTCCGCTTTCGGTGACATTTATGCCTGGTTCTCGAGGTTTACGGGGAAGGGGATACCTGAGCTTACGCATCTGGCCTCCATGCTCCCTCTCTCGGCCGACGATCCCGTCTCCCTGGACTGGATGAACGGCAGACGGACTCCTGATGCGGATCCCAGGGTGAAGGGCCTTATCTCCGGTCTGACGCTCGGGACCACTCCTGCCATGGTGTTCAAGTCTCTCGTAGAGGCGACAGCTTTCGGTTCCAGGGCTATAAACGAAAGGTTCCTGTCCGAAGGGGTGCCGGTCAGGGAAATCATAGCCGTCGGCGGCATATCGCGCAAGTCTCCATACGTGATGCAGACCATGGCCGATGTGCTCGGGATGCCCATCAAGGTCCTGGACTCGGACAATGCATGCGCCCTAGGCGCCGCGATGTTCGCTTCAGTCGCTGCCGGAATCCATCCTGACGTGAAAGAAGCCCAGGCCTGCATGACCCCTGGATACAGTGCCAGATATGTTCCTGACGCAGGAAGGATGGATATATATAACTCCCTGTACGCCAAATACAGGGAGTTGTCACTCGTTTGACAGGTTTTATCCTGTTCCCGTAAGTCGGTAGTCCGGTCCTTATTTGTAGACAGGTCCGAAATTGGCGCAGGCACGGTAGTCCGCTCCCTCCTTGTCCATGCCGAAGGCATTCCATGCGGCAGGGCGGAAGATTCTGTCTTCAGGAACATTGTGCATGCATACCGGAATCCTGAGCATCGATGCCAGGGTGATGAGGTCGGCGCCAATGTGGCCATAGGCTATCGCTCCATGGTTCGCACCCCAGTTGTTCATCACGCTGTACACATCCTTGAAGCAGTCTTTGCCTTTATCGAGCCTGGGAACGAACCAAGTAGTGGGCCAGGTAGGGTCGGTGCGCTTGTCTAGGATGTCGTGCATGTCAGCGGGGAGTTCCGCCGTCCAACCTTCTGCAATCTGCAGGACTGGTCCGAGCCCGTCCACAAGATTCAGCCGCAGCATGGTCATCGGCATGCCTCCGCGGCTTACGAAGTGGGCGGAATATCCGCCACCGCGGAAATAATCCCTGTCGGCGGGCATCCAGCTGGTAGCGCCCAGGCAGGCCTCCACGTCGGCTTCAGTCATGTTCCAAGGCTCTTTTATGGTGGGGTTCCCATCTGCGTCTGTCATTGCTCCGGTTGCATCCAGGGTGGTGGCACCTGAATTGATCAGGTGGATGAATCCGTCTGCTGCCAGACCTTCCGGAGACTTCCCGGTGACCCTCTTGACCGCCTCCGGACTCCAGTAGGTGCGCACGTCGCTGAACATTACTCCACGGTTGGTGAGAAGGTGGCCGAACATCATTGACAGGCCGTTCAGGGCGTCATTTTCGGTGGCAAGGGTATAGGCTTCGCGGATGCCGTTCCAGTCGAATGAGGAGCACATGAGACTCTCGGGGAAATCGAAGTTCGGCTTGTAGTCTGTCCATTGGCGCTGGCCCTGCACGCCTCCGGCTATGGCATTATGGCCGAGGGCCTCTTCCTTATAGCCCATTTCCAGAAGCTTGGGGTTGCCGAACATCAGGTCGCGGATGATCATCATGTTCTTTACCGTGAATTCCCAGTCGGCATCCTTCTCTTGCCTGGTCTTGCCCTTTCCTTTTCCATTGAAGGAGGTCATGGGCGTGCCGGGGAAGAGGGGACGGTCCTCATTGTAGTCATGGCCTTCACGGGGTTTGCAGAATTTTTCAACCCATTCCATGGCCTTCTTGAATTCTTCATGGTCATAGATGCCGAAATCTACCCTGCGGAGGATTTCCACGAGGGATACATATTCGGTGCGCATGCCGAGATATTTCTGGAGGAAGTCGGCGTTCACGATGGATCCGGCGATGCCCATGCAGGTGTTTCCCATCGAAAGGTAGCTTTTGCCCCTTATCGTGGCGACCGCCTGGGCCGACCGGGCGAAACGCAGTATCTTCTCGGCCACGTCGGCCGGGATGCTGTTGTCTGCAAGGTCCTGTACGTCATGGCCGTAGATGCCGAAGGCGGGGAGGCCTTTCTGGGCGTGGGCGGCAAGGACGGCGGCGAGGTAAACGGCTCCGGGACGTTCCGTGCCGTTGAATCCCCATACGGCTTTGGGCCAGTGGGGATGCATGTCCATCGTCTCTGAACCATAGCACCAGCAGGAGGTTACGGTTATGGTGGAGCCGACACCCTCCCTTTCGAATTTTTCAGCGGCGGCGGCGCTCTCAGCAACCCTTCCAATCGTGGAATCGGCGATTACACATTCGACAGGGGAGCCGTCTCCGTTGCGGAGATTGCTGCTGATAAGTTCGGCCACGGCCTTGGCGAGGGACATCGTCTTTTCTTCAAGACTCTCACGGACACCGCCCTGACGGCCGTCGATGGTGGGGCGTATGCCTATTTTCGGATATTTCATGGTATTGGTTGGTTATTACTTATGTATTGTTCAAGCCTTCGATGGACCGTTGTCTCACCTGTCCTCTTTTACAAATATAATCAAAAAATGCTGGTATGACAAGGGGACAAGATAGTGAAATATAGATCAAAACCTGATATCCCGCCACCTCCATGGAAGGAGATGACGGGATTAGTTGCAGGGGGAATGCTTTTTGCGCTATTCCGCCGTGAAGGAACTATAATAAAAGGCAATGCCGTCGGCTGCGAAAAAAGCCAGGCGTAATGCCTGGCGTGTTCAGTAGCCCCACGTGGAATCGAACCACGATTTAAGGTTTAGGAAACCTCCGTTCTATCCGTTGAACTATGGGGCCATGAGCCGGAATCATCCGGCAGAATGCGGGAGACCGCCTTATTCGGCGACGGTCTTGACGATAATCTGGCGTCCTCTGTAGAAGCCGCACTCAGGGCATACCCTGTGGTAAATCATCGTAGCACCGCAGTTAGGGCAGGTTGCAAGGGTGGGAACGGCTGCAAAGTCGTGGGTTCTCCTCTTATCCCTTCTCTGCTTTGAATGTCTGTGTTTAGGATGTGCCATTGTTGTATAGTTTTACTTTTTATTATTTTCGTTCAAAAGTCCTTTAAGGGAACTGAACGGACTGTCCGCAGACTGTCCGCCTGGTTTCCCGGAGCCGAGGTACTTCAGGGTCTCGGGATCGCAGCCTCCTTCGGGATGAACCCGTTGCATGGGGAGGGAAAGGCAGGTGTAGTCGTAAATGATCTGACCCATGTCCAGCTCGGTATCATTTTCAGGAAGGATGACTGTCTCCCTCTCTCCTTCTTCGGAGCCTGCGGATTCCTCCGCTTCCCCGAACTTGATACTGAACTTTCTCTCCGTTTCCACGGGCAATCCGAGATCACCCAGGCATCTGTCGCATTCCACGGTCACCTTTCCCGAAATCCGGCAGTCTATGCCGATATACTTTCCGGACTTGACCGCTTCTGCCCATGCAGAGATATCCGCGTCCTTTATCTCTTCGTTACCAAACTCTTTAAAGAACTCTTTTCCAACGTGCCAGCGGAATTCCGCGGCACCCTCCTTCAATCCATTCAAGGGGATCATGTATCTAACGTCCATAACCGTCAAACAGATTTAAGGACTGCAAAGGTATAAAAGTTTTTCTGAATATCAAACAATAATCGTTAACCTGTTTTAATCCTCATCGTCGGAGATGTCGCCGTGACGTTTCCGGTCAAGTGGATCGAGCAGGATCTTCCTCAGCCTCATGTGATGGGGGGTGATTTCCACCATCTCGTCTTCCCTGATGTACTCAAGCGCCTCCTCGAGGGAGAATTTTACTGCAGGAGGGAGGATTATCTTCTCGTCCGAACCGGCTGCCCGGACGTTCGTGAGTTTCTTGGTCTTGCAGATGTTTACGTTCAGGTCTCTCTCCCTGGTGTGCTCTCCGACGACCTGCCCGCCATAGATTTCCTCTCCCGGTTCGACGAAGAAACGTCCGCGGTCCAGCAACTTGTTCATTGAATAGGCGATTGCCTGGCCTGTCTCAAGGGATACGAGGGAACCGTTGCTGCGGCTGTCTATGTCTCCCTTGTAGGGCTGGTACTCTTTGTAGCGGTGGGCCATTATAGCCTCGCCCTGGGTGGCGGTGAGCAGGTTGTTCCTGAGTCCCATGAGGCCCCTGGTAGGGATATCGAATTCGAGGAGGGTCCGGTCCCCGCGCGGTTCCATGTGAAGGAGGGCACCCTTGCGGCGGGTTGCCAGTTCTATTGCCGTTCCCACGAACTGCTCGGGAACCTCGATGCTGAGGTCCTCGATCGGTTCGCATCTCTGGCCATTGATGGTCTTGTCAAGCACCTTGGGCTGGCCCACCTGCAGTTCGAATCCTTCACGCCTCATTGTTTCGATGAGGACGGAAAGATGCAGCACTCCTCTTCCGTAGACGAGGAAAGAATCCGCATTAGCCCCGGGTTTAACCTTCAGTGCGAGGTTCTTCTCCAGCTCTTTGTCCAAGCGCTCCTTAATATGCCTGGAGGTGACATATTTGCCATCTTTCCCGAAGAAGGGGGAATTATTGATGGTGAAGAGCATGCTCATCGTGGGTTCGTCGATTGCGATGGGAGGGAGGGCCTCCGGATTTTCGGCGTCCGCGACCGTATCGCCGATCTCGAAGTCGTCGATTCCCACAACGGCGCAGATGTCACCGCAATGGACTTCGTCGACGTTTGATTTGCCAAGGCCGTCAAAGACCATGAGTTGTTTTATCTTCGATTTTTCAATGATGTCATACCTCTTGCAGAGGGAAACCGGCATGCCTGCCTTCAGGGAGCCCCTTGTCACCTTGCCTACAGCTATCCTTCCCACATAGGGGGAATACTCGAGGGAGGATATTAGCATCTGCGGGGTGCCTTCCACGGTTTCAGGTGCGGGAATCACATCCAGGATAGTGTCCAGAAGGGGAGTGATGTCGTTGGTAGGCTGTTTCCAGTCCATCGACATCCAGCCCTGTTTGGCGCTTCCGAAAACGGTGGTGAAGTCCAGCTGGTCGTCCGTAGCGTTGAGGTTGCACATCAGGTCGAAGACTTCCTCCTGCACCTCGTCAGGACGGCAGTTGGGTTTGTCCACCTTGTTGATGACTACGATGGGTTTCTTTCCCATCTGAAGGGCTTTGTGGAGGACGAACCTTGTCTGGGGCATGCAGCCTTCGAAGGCGTCTACGAGCAGGAGGACTCCGTCGGCCATGTTGAGCACACGTTCAACCTCTCCTCCGAAGTCGCTGTGTCCCGGAGTGTCGATTATGTTGATTTTGGTATTTTTATAAATAACGGAGACGTTCTTTGCGAGGATTGTGATCCCTCTTTCCCTCTCAAGGTCGTTATTGTCCAGGATGAGGTTTCCGAGGTCTTCCGGCCTGCGTACAAGATTGGCCTGGTATATCATCCTGTCCACGAGGGTCGTTTTCCCGTGATCTACATGCGCTATGAGGGCTATGTTTCTAATGTCCTGCATATTAATTTCTTAAAAATACACTACGAAAATTCCCGGCAAAAATACTTATTTCAAAGGATATAATGAACTTTTTGTGCTATTTTTGCACTTCTTAAAACCTGTTTGCATGGTGGAGAAAATCATTATCCTGGATTTCGGATCACAGGTCACGCAGCTCATAGGCAGGCGTCTGAGGGAGTTGAATGTCTATTGCGAGATATTCCCTTTCAATAAATGTCCCGAAATGGACCCGAGCGTCAAGGGCGTGATCCTTTCCGGCAGCCCCTGCTCAGTGAGGGATACAAATGCCCCGTCGGTTGACCTGGAAGGAATCAAGGGTAGGATTCCTCTGCTGGGAATCTGCTACGGCGCCCAGTATCTTTCGTTCAAGTATGGTGGAAACGTCGAGGGTTCCCTGGCCAGGGAGTATGGGAGGGCCATGCTCAATGTCGTGGCCGACACCCCCCTGTTCAAGGGCGTCAAGACCCGTTCGCAGGTCTGGATGTCACATGGGGATACGATTTCCTCCTTGCCGCAGGGATCCGAGGTTATCGCCTCTACTGATGACGTGCATTATGCCGCGTTCAAGTTCCCCGGCGAAGATACCTACGGTGTCCAGTTCCACCCCGAGGTTTACCATACCCTCGAGGGTCTCAAGATCCTTTCCAATTTTGCGATCGGAATCTGCGGATGCGAGGCCGGATGGACTCCTGCTTCTTTCGTGGAGACCACGGTAGCCGGTCTCAGGGAACAGCTCGGTGATGACAAGGTGATCCTGGGCCTCAGCGGAGGTGTGGATTCAACCGTTGCCGGCGTGCTCCTTAACAAGGCCGTCGGTTCCAATCTCACCTGTATATTCGTCAACAACGGCCTGCTCCGAAAGAATGAATACGAGTCCGTGCTTGAGTCGTATAAGGGGATGGGCCTCAATGTGATCGGAGCTGACGCATCGGAGGACTTCCTTTCCGCCCTGGCCGGCGTGACAGACCCTGAAGGGAAACGCAAGATCATAGGAAGGCTCTTCGTCGAGACTTTCGAGAAGTACGCCGGGAAGATAGAAAACGCCCGCTGGCTGGCGCAGGGAACGATTTATCCCGATGTCATCGAATCGGCAGGCATTCCGGGGATCGCCTCAAAGATCAAATCCCACCACAACGTAGGCGGTCTTCCTGAAAAGATGCACCTTAAGATAGTGGAACCGCTCAGGATGCTCTTCAAGGATGAGGTCCGCAGGGTAGGGAGGGCCCTAGGCATCAAGGACGACCTGGTGGGAAGGCATCCTTTTCCCGGCCCGTCCCTGGCGATCAGGATCATCGGGGACGTCACCCGTGAGAAGCTGGATGTCCTCAGGGAGGCGGATGACATATTCATCAGGGGGCTCCGTTCATACGACTGTTCCAAGTTGGACTTCCCCTCTGCGGCAGATCCGTCAAGGAAGGCGGACAACCTCTATGATGCCATCTGGCAGGCCGGAGTCATCCTACTGCCCATCAAGAGCGTAGGTGTCATGGGTGATGAACGCACATACAAGAATGCCGTGGCCTTGAGGGCCGTTTCTTCGACCGATGGGATGACGGCCGACTGGTTCCATTTCCCCTATGATTTCCTTTCAAAGGTCAGCGACGATATCATCAACAAGGTGCCTGGGGTGAACCGTGTCGTCTATGACATTTCTTCCAAACCGCCTTCGACTATCGAGTGGGAGTAAAAATATTCAATAAATAATCATAAAAAGTTGGATATTATTCAAAAGTTTGCATATATTTGCAAAGTAATATGAATAATATCCATTATTTATGAAGGCTAAGGACGAGAGGCTGAACGTTATCAGGAGCATTATCTCCCGGGAGAGGGTCAGCAATCAGGATGAATTGATCCGGCTCTTGAAGACCGAAGGATTGAATGTCGCCCAGGCGACCCTGTCCAGGGACCTGAGAGAATTGGGCATATCGAAATCCCATGACGGTTTCGGCTACAGGTTCAGGCTCCCTGCATCATCTGAATCATCAGCGGCGCTCAAGAATACCGGAGGACGTGGTTCCTCCGGTCTAGTGATATCATGCGAATTCAGCGGCAACATCTGTGTCATCAAGACCCATCCGGGCCATGCCTCGATGATTTCCGCGATGATGGACGGAAAGAACATGGACTCCGTGGCTGGTACCGTGGCAGGAGACGATACAGTTATCCTCGTGGTCCGCAGCAGGCATACTCCAGGTGAGGTCGTCAGGGAACTTTCGGGAATCTTCCCTGACATCACGAAGAAAAAAATTGAATAATTATTAAATATCTATATAAAATGAACGAAACATTTACAATCGTAGTGGCGGACTCGTCCCATCTTGGATATGTCCCTGAGATCCTCAAGACGATAGAGGATGCCACGAAGGTGAGAGGGACCGGAATTGCCAAGCGCAATCCTGACTATGTCAAGAAAAAGATGGAAGAGGGAAAGGCGATAATAGCCCTGAAAGGGGATGAGTTCGCCGGCTTCTGCTACATCGAATCGTGGAGCCATGAAGAATTCGTGGCGAATTCCGGTCTCATCGTCAAGGAAAAGTTCCGTGGGAACGGGCTGGCCAAGGCAATCAAGCACAAAGCGTTCGAACTCTCCCGCACTAGGTTCCCCAACGCGAAGATCTTCGGCCTCACCACGGGTCTGGCCGTCATGAAAATCAATACCGAGCTGGGATACGTGCCGGTAACATTTTCGGAACTTACCTCCGACCCTGTATTCTGGAAGGGCTGCGAAAGCTGCATCAACTACGACGTCCTGTTGAGGAACGATTTCACCAGATGTCTTTGTACCGGAATGCTTTACGATCCTGCGAAACATAAAAGTAACAACGAAAACAAATAAGTTATGGCAAAGAAAGTCGTTGTAGCATTCAGCGGTGGGCTGGACACGTCGTTTACCGTAATGTACCTGACCCGTGAAAAGGGCTATGAAGTGTATGCCGCCTGTGCCGATACCGGCGGTTTCAGCGAGCAGCAGCTCAAGGAGAATGCCGAGAAAGCGAAAGCGCTCGGCGCCAAGGATTATGTGACCCTTTCCGTAGCCCGGGAGTATTATGACAAGAGCATTCGGTATATGGTGTACGGGAATGTCCTGAGGGGAGGGACCTATCCCATATCCGTCTCTTCCGAGAGAATCTTCCAGGCCATGGCAATCGCCAGGTATGCGAAGGAGATCGGGGCCGATGCCATTGCCCACGGCTCTACCGGCGCGGGAAATGACCAGGTGCGTTTCGACATGACCTTCCTCGTCCTGGCTCCCGGCATCGAGATCATCACGCTTACCAGGGACATGGGCCTGACCCGCCAGTTCGAGGTCGACTATCTGAACAAGAACGGATACTCCGCTGATTTCACGAAACTCAAGTATTCCTACAATGTCGGCCTTTGGGGAACTTCCATCTGCGGTGGGGAAATCCTGGATTCGTCCAAGGGCCTCCCCGAGTCCGCCTATCTCAAGCAGGTGACAGCATGCGGAGAGCAGGAACTGCGGCTCGGCTTTGAAAAAGGAGAGATAGCATCCGTGAACGGGAAGGTATTTGAAGACAAGGTCGCTGCCATCCAGGCTGTGGAGGAGATCGCCGCCCCGTTCGGAATAGGAAGGGACATGCATGTCGGGGACACCATCATAGGAATAAAGGGCCGTGTCGGCTTCGAGGCTGCCGCCGCCATGACGATCATCGGCGCCCATAAGTTCCTTGAGAAATTCACCCTCAGCAAGTGGCAGCAGTATTGGAAGGACCAGATCGCAAACTGGTATGGCATGTTCCTGCATGAGAGCCAGTATATGGAACCGGTCATGAGGGACATGGAAGCGATGCTCCAGGAGAGCCAGAGGAACGTCACTGGGACCGTTATCCTGAAGCTGCGTCCGTATTGCGTGGAGAATGTCGGTGTCGAGACTCCCGACGACCTGGTTCACACGAAGTTGGGAGAGTATGGCGAGACCCAGAAGGGTTGGACTTCCGATGATGCCAAAGGCTTCATCAAGGTATCTTCCACACCTCTCCGCATTTATTATTCCGCCCATCCCGACGAGGGTGCCGAAATCGAGAAGAGCCTGTGATACGCGTCGGTATAATAGGAGCAGCCGGATATACGGCGGGGGAACTCATCAGGATCCTGATGAACCATCCCGATGCATGCCTTTCCTTTGCGCAAAGCGAGTCGCATGCCGGGGAACCGCTCTGGACTGCTCATCAGGACCTTGTGGGCGATACTGATATGTCGTTCTGCAAGGATGCGGAGCCGGAAAAAGCGGATGTGATCTTTATCTGTTCCGGCCACGGTCGCTCGAAGGCGGCTGTCCATGCCCTCGGGGATTCCTACAAGGGAGCGATCATTGACCTGAGCAATGATTTCCGCCTGAAAGCCGATGCGGAGGATTTCGTCTATGGGCTTCCGGAGGCGTTCAGGGGAGAAATCGCCGGGGCAAGGCACATCGCCAATCCAGGATGCTTCGCTACCTGTATCCAGCTTGCCCTCCTTCCCCTTGCATCCAGGGATATCCTCTCCGAAATCCATGTGACCGGAATAACCGGTTCAACCGGGGCTGGGCAGAAACCGTCCGATACCACCAACTTCAGCTGGCGGGACGGCAATACCTCCGTCTATAAACCCTTTGTCCACCAGCATCTCGGCGAGATATCCGAAACTTTCCATGCCCTGGCTCCGTCTTGGAACGGTGAGATCAACTTCATCCCGGTGAGAGGTTGTTTCACCAGGGGAATGATGGTCTCTTCGTATCTTGACTGTGCCCTTTCCCAGGAAGAGGCATCAGCCCTATATAAGGATTATTATTCATCGGAACCCTTCGTAACCGTCGTGGAAGACAATCCCGATGTCAAGATGGTGGTCAATACCAACAAATGTGTGCTCTCTGTCCATAAGTATGGAAAGAAACTCCACATTATCAGTGTGATAGACAACCTGGTCAAGGGTGCGTCCGGCCAGGCTGTGCAGAATATGAACCTGGTCTTCGGTCTTGGGGAAACTGCAGGACTGAAGTTGAAGGCAACCAGATTTTGAGTATATATGAATCTTTTTGACGTATATTCCCTTTTTGACGTTACTCCCGTACGGGGGGAGGGCTGCCGTATCTGGGATGATGCCGGGACCGAGTATCTGGATCTCTATGGCGGTCATGCCGTCATCTCCGTCGGTCACACCCACCCGCATTACGTTGAGGCCCTCAAGGATCAGCTGGACATGATAGGATTCTATTCCAACAGTGTCCGCAACCCTCTCCAGGAGAAACTGGCCGCCCTTCTGGGCGAACTGTCAGGATATGATGATTACTCCCTATTCCTGGTCAATTCTGGAGCTGAGGCCAATGAGAATGCATTGAAACTGGCTTCATTCCACACCGGGAAGGACAGGATCCTGGCCTTCAGGCATTCTTTCCATGGAAGGACCTCCGGAGCCGTTGCGGTTACGGACAATCCCAAGATAGTTTCTCCCTTCAACAGCGGCCATAAGGTCACCTTCGTCCAGTTGGATGACTCCGCCTCCGTAGAGGCTGAACTCGCGAAAGGGGACGTCGCCGGCGTCATCATCGAAGGAATCCAGGGCGTAGGAGGTATAAACATACCCTCCGACGCTTACCTTCAGGAACTCCGGTCCCTGTGTACGAGATACGGCGCCGTACTTATCCTTGACGAGGTCCAAAGCGGGTACGGGCGTACGGGAAAATTCTTCGCCCATCAGTGGAGCGGAATCCGCGCCGACCTGGTCTCTATGGCCAAGGGCATGGGCAACGGATTCCCGGTCGGCGGGGTCCTGGTTTCTCCTGAGTTCAAAGCCTCCAAGGGATTGCTGGGCACTACCTTCGGAGGAAATTACCTCGCTATGGCCGCCTCGGTCGCCGTCGCTGAGATTATCCGTGAAGAGAATCTCATGGAGAATGCGGCAGCCGTGGGCAAGTGGCTGAAGGATAATGTCCCTCAGTCACCTCTCATCAAGGAGGTACGAGGCAGGGGATTGATGCTGGGAATCGATTTCAATGTTCCCGTAGCCCCGATCCGCTCCTCTCTCCTTTATGACAAGCATATTTTTACCGGTGTGTCGGGGACGGGCATGATCCGTCTTCTCGCACCCCTTGTCCTTTCTGTCCCCGAAGCAGGGACTTTTGTGTCATCACTCAAGGAAATCCTTGACAAACAGTAGTTCTAATATGAAAAGTTTTCTCCATGTCCAGGATATAGGCCCGCTTGAAGCGGCCCTCGCCGAAGCGGCGGATGTCAAGAGGAACCCTTTTGCATGGAAATCCCTAGGCAAGAACAAGACCATAATCCTTATTTTCTTCAACAGCAGCCTGCGTACCCGCCTGAGCAGCCAGAAGGCTGCCCTTAATCTCGGCATGGACCCGATCGTACTCAACGTCAACGGAGACAGTTGGAAACTGGAAACCGAGATGGGCGTCGTGATGGACGGAGATAAGCCGGAACATCTGCGCGAGGCGATTCCCGTCATAGGCAGCTATTGCGACATCATAGGCGTAAGGTCCTTCGCGGGTCTTAAAGACAGGGATTTTGATTACAACGAGACAATTATCAATCAATTCATTGAATATTCCGGAAAGCCGGTGATCAGCCTTGAGTCCGGGACGGTCCATCCCTGCCAGGCTTTTGCCGACCTTATAACCATTCGGGAACATTCTACGAAAAAACGCCCCAAGGTAGTCATGACCTGGGCCCCGCATCCCCGCGCCCTGCCCCATGCCGTGCCGAACTCCTTTGCCGAGTGGATGAATGCCGCAGATGTCGATTTCGTCATCACTCATCCCCGGGGTTATGAACTTGCCCCTGAATTCGTCGGAGAGGCTGAGGTCGAATATGACCAGATGAAAGCGTTCGAAGGCGCCGATTTCATATACGCAAAGAACTGGTCGTCTTATACGAGTTACGGACAGATACTGTCCGATGACAGGAGCTGGACGGTCAGCTCCAGGCAGATGGCCGTCACCGACAACGCTTTCTTCATGCACTGCCTGCCGGTCCGTCGGAACATGATAGTGACCGATGAGGTGATAGACTCTCCGCGGAGTCTTGTAATTCCCGAGGCCGCCAACCGCGTCGTGTCGGCCCAGGTGGTTATGAAACGTATGCTCGAAGAATTGTAAATTGCTGTTTTACAGATGGTCTGCAATGTGATTAAGGTAGGTGGAGCCGTCGTCGAGGACGAGGGGATGAGGGCCCTTTTCCTCGAGAGGTTCTCCTCAGTGGAAGGGATGAAGGTCCTCGTCCATGGCGGGGGGCGTTCGGCTACCGCCGTGGCCGGGTCCCTCGGGATAGAGACCAGGATGATCCATGGGCGCAGGGTTACGGATGAAGGGATGAGGAAGGTGGTAGCCATGGTTTACGGAGGCCTTGTCAACAAGGAGATCGTAGCTTCCCTGCAGACCTCCCTCATCGATGCGGTCGGGCTCACGGGCGCGGACCTGAAAATTGTCGTTTCGAGAAGGAGACCGCCCGTGGAGATTGACGGGGAAACCGTGGATTTCGGATATGTAGGCGATGTTGTCTCGGTCAACTCGTCTGCGCTGAGGCAATTGATGGAGTGGGGAAAGGTCCCGGTGATCGCCCCTCTTTCATTCGATCCTGCGCATGGACTCATGAATACAAATGCTGACACGATGGCTTCCGAGATAGCTGCCTCGCTTTCGGAGTTTTTTGAAACCACCCTGACCTTCTGCTTTGAAAAGGAGGGGGTGCTGGACCCGGAAGGAAAGGTTATCCCATTTATAGACAAGGGTTTGTATGAAGAACTAAAATCTTCCGGCACGGTTTCCGGGGGGATGATACCAAAGATAGACAATGCATTCGCCGCATTGCGGAGAGGTGTTAAAACCGTGAGGATTACCGATACCGGACATTTAAACGGGGGAACTGTGATTTATGGATGAGTATATTGAACTGTTGTGCCGACTGATATCGATTCCTTCCTTCAGCAGGGAGGAGGGGCCGGTTGCGGATGCGCTCGAGGGGTGGATGAAGGACAGGGGGATGAAAGTCTCCAGGACAGGTAACAATATCTGGCTTCGCTCCTGGGAAGATCCTTCTTCCGCTGACTTCGGCATGGAACCTTCTAGGGTAATCCTCCTGAACGCCCACCTGGATACGGTCCGACCTTCTTCTGGATATACGATGGATCCGTTCACACCATCAGTCAGAGAAGGGAAGGTATACGGTCTGGGGAGCAACGATGACGGGGGCTCCCTGGTGGCACTTCTGGCCGCATATCGGAAACTTATCCGGAAAAGGCAGCCATACGGGCTGGTCTTCTGCGCTTCGGCGGAGGAGGAGGTATGCGGTAAGGATGGGATTGAGAGCGTGCTCCCGTTGCTTGGGAGGATAGATTTCGGAATCATAGGGGAGCCGACGTGCATGGATATGGCCGTAGCCGAAAGGGGACTGATGGTCCTGGACTGCACGGCCAGGGGGAAAAGCGGTCATGCGGCCAGGGAAGAGGGGGAGAATGCCATTTACAAGGCCATCAGGGATATAGATATCATCCGTTCCTTCAGTTTCGAGGATGTCTCACCTTTCCTGGGGCCTGTGAAGATGACTGTTACCCAGATTGAGGCCGGCACCCAGCACAATGTGATTCCGGATACCTGCAGGTTCGTCGTCGACGTGAGGTCCAACGGCCTGTACAGCAATGTTGAGATCCTGGAAACTATACAGGAGAGCCTGGGATGCGAAGTTATTGCCCGTTCCACGAGGCTGAATTCCTCTTCAATCCCCATGGAGCATCCTGCGGTCAGAAGAGGCCAGGACCTTGGCCTGAGGGCTTTCGGTTCTCCAACGACCAGCAACCAGGCGGTGATTTCCGGTTTCCCGACCTTGAAAATAGGTCCCGGCGACTCTTCCCGTTCCCACACTGCCGATGAATTCATCCTGATCGATGAGGTTTCGGATGGGACGGAGATATACGTAAAACTATTGGATGATCTGATAATCTGACCGAAATGAACAAACTTTGGGACAAAGGATTCGAGGTGGACGGAAAGATAGCCGCCTTCACTGTCGGCAAGGACAGGGAACTTGACTTACTGCTTGCTCCCTTCGATATCCTGGGCACGATCGCTCACATTACCATGCTTGAAAGCAGGGGACTGCTGTCCCGGAAAGAACTGGACAGGCTCCTACCTGAACTGAGGGGCATGTATTCTGTAGCCCGGGCGGGAAATTTCGTTATCGGGGAAGGCGTTGAAGACGTCCATTCCCAAGTTGAACTGGACCTTACGCGGATCCTTGGGGACCTTGGCAAAAAGATACACACAGGCCGTTCCAGAAACGACCAGGTCGCTGTCGATATCAGGCTCTTTACGAGGTCGGCGATTGAGAGGACAGTCTTGAAGGTCAAAGCCCTGTTCGATGTCCTGCAGAAAAGGAGCGGGGAGTGCAGGGACATCCTCATGCCCGGCTACACCCACCTGCAGGTCGCCATGCCGTCGTCATTCGGCCTCTGGTTCGGAGCTTATGCTGAAAGCCTTGCAGACGACATGACGGTGATGAAGGGAGCCTGGGACGTGAACGACAGGAATCCCCTCGGAAGCGCCGCCGGCTACGGTTCGTCCGCCCCATTGGACAGGAAGATGACCACTGAACTCCTGGGTTTCTCAGGCCTCGACTACAATTCGGTGTATGCCCAGATGGGGAGGGGGAAGGTGGAAAGGATAGTGTCGTTCGCATACTCCTGCTTGGCTGAGACGGTGGGGAGGCTCGCTATGGACTGCTGCTTGTTCAACAGCCAGAATTTCGGTTTCGTGAAACTCCCTGACGCCCTTACCACCGGATCGAGCATCATGCCCCACAAGAAGAATCCTGACGTATTCGAACTGATAAGGGCCCATTGCAACCGGATCCAGGGCATTCCGAATGATATAAGGCTGGTGACCGGGAACCTTCCTTCCGGATATTTCCGCGACATGCAGCTCCTGAAGGAAATCTTCCTTCCGATGTTCGGGGAGATGGATGATGTCCTGGATATAGCCCTGTTCGCCGTGGAGAACATGGAGGTAAGGGACAACCTGATGGAAGACCCCAGGTATAAGGCTGCGTTCTCTGTGGAGGAGGCCAACCGCCTTGTTTCGGAGGGTATGCCTTTCCGCGATGCCTACCGGAAGGTGGCCGAAGAAATCAAGGATGGCAGCTTCGAATTCCATGGCACCCTCGCCCATACGCATGAAGGGTCGGTCGGGAACCTCTGCAATGAGGAGGTCGCCCATAGGATGGAGGATGTCATCAGTAGCTTCCCTTTCGACAGGGTAGCCTCCGCACTTAATTCGCTGACAAAAAGTTAGTTGTCTGTAAAAGACACCTCTGAAGGCGATTCTATTGCCGTCAGAAGGGTTTGGTCCTGGCTCATGTAGAACTTGTAGAAGGCATTCTCCCCAAGCTGGGAGTACCTTCCTGTGAGTGCCTTGAGCTGGGGTTTGAGATACGGGACCGTTTCGTTCCATTCTTCGGCGGTGGCCGTGATTCCGTCCACGCGGGCGGCATATGAACGGAACTGCGATGGCAGGTCGACTGACTCAAGGAACTTCTCGAGGGAATCGAAATCGGAGATACCGGAGAGGGCTCCGCGGTATTTGTCGAACATCGCCGAGGCGAACCTCATCTGGGTGGCCTTCCTGTTGCATGCAATGTAGAAATTCGTGGCCCTGGTCGTGTCGAGAGGGACGAAGATATCAGGGATGATGCCTCCTCCTCCATAGACAGTCCTGCCACCGGCAGTGTGATACTCTTCGCTCCTGTCTACTTTGATGCTGTCTTTCACGAGCATCTCGCCATCTTCATATCTCTTGTATATGTCATACTGGTAATCATCACCATAAGGCTTCTGTATGCATCTGCCTGAAGGGGTGTAGAACCTGGCGACCGTGAGCCTTATCCCGGAGCCGTCGCTGAAGTACATCGGCTCCTGGACGAGTCCCTTCCCGAAGGAACGCCTGCCTACGATCACCCCCCTGTCGTTGTCCTGGATGGCTCCGGCGAAAATCTCGCTTGACGATGCCGAGGACTCGTTGATGAGGACGCTCAGCCTGATATCCTTCATCATACCCCTTCCGTCGGCCTTGTAGTCGTCCCTCTTGCGGTGCAGGCCTTCCATGTAGACGATGCCTTCGCCTTTGTCAAGGAACTGGTTGCTCAGGTTAAGGGCCTGGTCGAAGTATCCGCCGGTGTTGTCCCTGAGGTCGAAAATTAGCCTTGTCATGCCTTCTCCCATCAATCTCGCGCCCTCGGTGAGGAATTCTTCCCTGGTCGTCCTGCTGAATTTAGAGAGCCGGATGTATCCTGTCGTGTCGTTGACCATGAAGGCTGCGTCGATGCAATGGACTGGAATCTTCCCGCGCGTGATTTCAAAGGGGATTACCGTGCCGGCCCTGCCTACCGTTACGGTGACCTTGGTGCCGGAGGGCCCTTTCATCAGTCGAACCATGCTATCCTGCGGGAAATTGACTCCGGCTATGACCCTGTCATCCACCTTGAGTATCCTGTCTCCGGTAAGAAGGCCGCATTTCTCCGACGGTCCTCCCGGGATGACTTCGAGGACGATTGCCGTATCGTTGGGGACATTGAACTGTATACCGATTCCGTCGAAATTCCCTGCCAGTTCGGTTTCAGTGTTTTCGAGTTCCGCGGGGGGAAGATAGATGGAGTGGGGATCGAGTTTCGCGAGGGCGGCCGTTACGGCGGCGTCGGTCATTCCTTTACGGTCGATCGTATCTACGTAGTTCTTCTGGACCTCATCCAGGATGAGATTCAGTTTCCTCCAGTCTCCGTACCTTACGTTGTAGCGGTGATTCCTGGTAGATATGCTGTTTACGGTCAAGACCAGCAGCGCTCCGATCAGGATGCCGAGTGCTGCAGCCAGGTAACTCGATTTCTTCATGTCAGTCTTCTTTAACTACCTCCACCCCGGCCCTGCGAAGCAGGTCGACGCCGTCGGTGAGTCTGTACTCATCCCGGTAGACGACCCTTTTGATTCCAGCCTGGATTATCAGTTTGGAGCACTCCAGGCAGGGGGATGCGGTGACATAGAGGGTCGCTCCCAGGGAACTGTTCCCGGACTTGGCTACCTTTGTGATCGCATTGGCCTCAGCATGCAGGACATAGGGTTTGGTGGCCCCGGTTTCGTCTTCGCAGATGTTTTCAAACCCGGACGGCGTGCCGTTGTAGCCGTCGGAGATGATCATCTTGTCCTTGACCAGGAGGGCACCTACCTGGCGCCTTTTGCAATATGAGTTCCTAGCCCATATCGCAGCCATATCGAGGTAGCTTTTGTCGAAATTATGCATTTGTTCTCTGGTAAAGATATCTCTTGATGCTCTTCTTGGGAGTCCTCTCGAAGTCTTCAGGGAGGAATTCGAGCCTCTTTATCTGGGCGTAGTTGGGAAGGAGCTTGTTGATTTCGGGAAGGTAGCTTGTCAGCTTGGCCTCCAACTGGCTGCTGTTCATGCCGTCGATTTCTCCCTGATGATAGTCGGGGTAAATGATGGAAACCAGCTTGCCGTCATCTTCGATAACCAGAGAATCAACGACATAGGTGACGTTGTTGATGACTGCCTCCAGCTCTTCCGGGTAGATGTTCTGGCCGGAAGGTCCGAGTATCATGCACTTGGAACGGCCATGGATGAAGATGTACCCTTCGTCGTCAATGATTCCCATGTCGCCTGTGCGGAACCAGCCGTCAGCGGTGAAGGAATCGGCCGTGGCCTCATCATTCTTGTAATAGCCGAGGAATACGTTGGGACCCTTGATCATGATTTCGCCGGCGATGTTCCTGGGGTCGGGCGAGTCGATTTTCACCTGGTTCCAGGGGGCCGCCTTTCCGCAGGAACCGACCTTGGCCTTGTTCCAGTGGGCATAAGCGAAGATGGGCGCGCCCTCCGTCATCCCATAGCCGACCGTGTAACGGAAACCTATCTTGTGGAAGAAGTTCTCCACCTCCGGGTTGAAAGCGGCGCCTCCGAGGATGACTTCCTCAAATTCACCTCCGAACGTTTTCTCGAGTTCGTCGAGGAATCTCTTCTGGACCATCTTGTCTATGACGGGAATCTTGAAGAAGATCTTGTTCTTGTCGATGATCGGCTTGAGCTTTTGTTTGTAAATCTTCTCTATGATCAGGGGAACCGCGATGATGATGTTGGGGTGGATCTCCGCAAAGGCCTGCATGATGATCTTGGGGCTGGGGACCCTGGTCAGGAAATGGACATGGGCTCCGATGGTCATCTCGAAAAGAAGCTCGAACATGAGGCCGTACATGTGCGCCGAGGGCAGCATGGACACCACCTTGGATTCGTTTCCGAGCATCGGTTCCGCTATTTTCGCGAACTGTATGTTCGAGGACAGGGCGCGGTAGGGGATCATTACTCCTTTTGAGAAGCCGGATGTTCCTGATGTATAGTTGATTATGGCAAGCTCCTCCGGGGAATCCTCGTAGTAATCCACATTGTCGGGAGTGAACTCGTTGGGATAGGCCTTGCCGAACAGTTCGTTGAAGTGCTGGCGGGCGTACCTGATGACGGGTTCCCTTGTGCAAAGGAGCTGGAAGGTATTGATCTGTACGGCGGCGTAGAGTTTGGGCATTTCGCTTTCCAGAAGGTTCTCCCAGATGGCTTCGTCCACGAAGAGGACCTTCGCATCGGAGTTGTTCACAAGATAATGGATGTTGCCGGGCTTGAATTCATGGAGTATGGGAACTGCGACGGCGCCGTAGGTGAGGGTGGCGAGGAAAACGACCCCCCAGTTCGCCTGGTTGCGGGCGCAGATGGCGACCTTGTCTCCTCTCAGCAGTCCGCACTCCCTGAAGGCTACGTGCAGTTTGGCAATCCTAGCGGCCACTTCCCTGTAGGGCAGGGTAATGCCCTTGTAGTTCGAAAGGGCCGGTCGGTCCCAGTTGTCTTTGAATGATTTCTCAAAGAGCTTGTTTACAGACTCGAATTTGAATTCTCCTATATCTTGCATATTGTCAATATTTACAGTTTAGTCAAAAACCCGATAAAGATAAGACTATAATTTGATATTTCTAGTTTTTCCGTCATAGCAGACGGCCTGGACGCTCCCTCCGTCTATGGTGATTTCGCTCTCCGGCCTTATCATCTTGTTCCCGGTCCCTTTGGTCAGTGGCTCTCCACCGTTGAACGGATATATGCGTGTCTGCAGGGAAGTCCGGACAACCCAGTATCTGGTTCCCTTTACTTCCAGCAGTTCCGGAAGCCCCTTGATCGTTTCCTTGCAGGTAATGTCTGTCCATGCGGCAGGCTTCCTGCCGTGGAGATCGTACATCGCGATCGTATTGTCCTTGTGGAGCACGACTGCGGAGTACCCGTGGGCGCCGGTGAAGTCATATGCCTGCGGACCGATTAGGATTTCCTTCCCTAGGTCTACCGGGAAGGGCTTCACGAACCTTCCAAGCCTGTCGATCAGATACATGGAGGAGCCGGATCCGAACAGGAACTGAAGCTTTCCGTTAGCATAATAATCGATGGTTGAGACGCTTCCGCAAATGGGAGTTTTGAATGGAACACCCCAGAGACCTTTGCCCTCCTCCTCTTTCAGGCAGAGGAACATGTTGGAATTCTGATAGAACAGGTTGGTTTTTCCCGTACCGCTGTTGGTCACCTTGAAGGGGCCTTCGGGAACGACCACTGTGGTGTCCCTTTCCACAAGGGGATTTTTCCCGCTGAGCACGATAAGCCTGTCTGCATCGAGAGAGAAGTCAATGGTGTTGTCTTTTTTCTCAAGCCTGGCGACCATAGGAGTGAAAGTGGTCTCCTCGATCACTTTACGCATGGCTGCGGCAAGTGCGGGACGGAAAGAATTGTCGATGATGGTAGGGTCTTCGGCGGCGGAATAGAACAGGACGAAGGAAGAGCCTTTGTCCGGTATCCGTGCTGCGACTCCGGCATCTGACAGCTGCGCTTTCAGTGTGATGTCGAGGAAATGTTCGCCTGATATGGTTTCAAGGGCTGTCCTGCTGCCGGTGATAATCCAACCCTTGCGGCAGAGTGCCAGGGAATTGTCGTCCTGGGAGAACAATTCTCCGAAAAGGGCCGTCACTCCGGATGGCAGGGGATTGTCGTGTATGCCCTCGTCTTTTGCCGCGTTCTTTCCGCCCGTGCGGCACATCGTCACTGAAAGCAGGTCCTTCTCCCCGTGGAAGTAGGCCTTGCACACTTCTTTTATCCCCAAGTGTTTAGCCCATTCTTCCAAGGTCTTTCCCACTGCTCCTCTCGCTGCGACGTTGGAAGCTGAGTAGGAATCAAGCTGGTTGCGGGAATCAAGGTATCTTCTGTAATTGGTGAAGTAAGAGTCGAGGTCCGGCACGGAGAGGGAAACCGCGAAATCTGTACCTGAAGGAAGGGTTTCGGGGAATCTTGTCTCCGGTATTCCCGAGCCTTGGAAAACGTTGAAATAAGAAGCGGCATCGTCCGGATCAAGGTTGTATTGCCCGTTAGCCGCAAAATGGGCGGGCTTGTCGTCAGTGACGGATAGGGACGACCATGGGACGAGGTTTCCGAGGAAACCTGCGTATCTGTTGAACCTGCGGCTCATCCCGAAGGAGATGAGTTTCGACGAATAGTCGTGGTTGACGAAAATGACATTCTTCCCTTTCGACAGGGAGGCTGCCTGTGTGAATCCCTTGGCGGAAAGGATGGAAACCCCTCCGGTAATGTGTCTTGATGAAGAGCTGACCAGAGGTTCGGATTCGGAGACCAGCAACAGGGTGTGCCCCCTCAGTGACTCTCCGGCATAGTCGGCGCAGTCTTGTTCTTTTACGAAAAGGCCTTCTTCCGAGACCATCGACTCAAGGGCCTTTGCGGGTGATGTCGAGGATGTATCGAGCTGCATGTCACCCAGGTCCAATACCAGAAGGGGAACCATGTCGCCGCTGAAATGAAGGGAAACTGCCGCTTTTTTATGTCTGAGGGAGGCTGCAGGCCCTTCTCCATCTGCCAGGCGGCGCATCAGCGAAGCGAGGGAGGATGTGTTTCCTCCGAGTATGGCTCCGACTGCCTTCGTGGAGTCAGAGATGATCCTGGAGGCGGACTGCAGATTTTCAAAGCATGCTGCCAGTACGGCATCGGAAGGTATTGCCGGAAGGAGGATGTACTGTTCCGCCGATGCTTTCCCTTCCATGAAAGGTGTGGTTCCCTTTGGGGTGGCGTCAGAGTACAGGGCGACTATTCCCGCCACTGCCGCGATGACGAGTATCGCCAGGATTGTGATGCTCAGTATAAGGTACTTCTTATTCATAGGGATTCTTCTGTTACTGGGCGATGAATGCATATACGATGTTTCCGGTCTGCCTTGGAGGAGCCGTGGGTGAAACCGAGAACCTGGACAGCCTTGCTGCCCTTACCGCGAAATTCCTCAGGCAGGCATCGTCGGATGACAGGTCGTCCTTGACCTTCGCTCCGATAACCCTTCCCTGGTTGTCCACTGTGATGATGACGGTCACGCCCCCGGATCCCATGCATCTGTATGCCGGGATGGAAAGGTGGCTGGCTTTCCTCCCCTCCAGTTCGTATGATACGACGGACGGACCGGAATAAGCCTGCTCCCTCGCTTTCTGTTCCTTCGGCTTCCTGTCCGGTTCGGACGTCGCCACATAGTCGTCAGGATCTTCGTTTTGAACACCGGCATTCAGCTCTTTCTGAAGACGTTCCGCGTCTTCGTAGAGCTGTCTGGCGTCTGTGTTGCGGTCATCCTTCAGGGGAGTGCTGCGGTCTACGGCGATATTCCTGACAGGCACACCCTGGTAAGCGGCGAGCATGTCCTCTATCTTCTTGCTTATATCTTCTTTGAGCTGTTCCTCTTTCTGGATCTTCTCAACTTCCTCCTGCTTGGAAAAGTCTATTACGAATGAATTGTCCTTCCTGAGCGCCGCCCCGATCTGGCATATCAGCAGTATGATCAGAACCGTGAGATGGAAAATCACGGTTATATAGATTCCTGCCTTTACGTCGCTGTCGGGTGATTTCATTCCGGATGACTATTCCCCCTCCTGCAAGGCTTTTTCGATCGTATTCGCTATTATTTTGATGGCCACCTTGTTGTGTCCGCCCTGTGGGATTATGATGTCGGCGTAGCGCTTGCTCGGCTCGATGAACTGGAGATGCATGGGCTTTACGGTTTCCGTGTAATGGTTCACTACGGCCGTAACGTCCCTGCCCCTCTCCAGATTGTCCCTGACGATAATCCTCATGAGGCGGTCGTCGTCATCGGCGTCAACGAATATCTTGATGTTCATCTGGTCCACCAGTTCCTTGCAGGTGAAGATAAGGATGCCCTCGACGATAATCACTTCGGCCGGGGCCACGGTCACCGTTTCGGTCTTTGACCTTGAGCAGCTGATGTATGAATAGACAGGCTGTTCAATGGTCTTCCCTTCCTTGAGTTCCTTGAGCTGCCGGCACAGGAGGTCCCAGTCGATCGCATCCGGATGGTCGAAGTTGATCTTGTGGCGTTCCTCTATCGGAAGATGACTGGAATCCTTATAATAGGAATCCTGGGGAATGACTACTACCTTCTCCTTGAGTTTCGAAGTAATGGCGTTGACCACTGTGGTCTTGCCTGAACCGGAACCTCCGGCAATCCCTATTACAAGCATGTCTGTTATTTTAGAATTCCGCGTTCTTGGGTGTCCTGGGGAACGGAATCACGTCCCTGATGTTGGCCATTCCGGTCACGAATAGGAGGAGCCTCTCGAAACCAAGTCCGAATCCGCTGTGGGGAACGGTGCCGAACCTGCGGGTATCGATGTACCATTCGAGATTCTTGCGGCTCATGTGGAGTTCGTCGATCCTCTTTTCAAGTTTCTCCAGGGATGCCTCCCTCTCGCTTCCTCCAATGATTTCACCGATTTTCGGGAAGAGGACGTCCATTCCCCGGACGGTCTTTCCGTCATCATTGAGTTTCATGTAGAAGGCCTTGATGTCCTTGGGGAAGTCGGTGAGTATGACGGGCTTGCGGAAGTGGGTCTCCACAAGGTATCTCTCGTGCTCGCTCTGGAGGTCCGTGCCCCAGTGGACGGGGAACTCGAATTTGTGCCCGTTCCTGACAGCCTCCTCCAGGATTTCAATTCCTTCAGTGTATGTGACAACCTGGAAATCAACGCCAAGCACGCTGCGTAGTCTTTCGATGAGGCCGTCATCATACTTGTCGTTGAGGAAACGGAGGTCGTCCAAGCAGTTGTCAAGTGCGTACTGGACGAGGTATTTCACAAACTCCTCAGCCAGTGCCATGTCGTCCTTCACGTCATAGAAGGCCATTTCGGGCTCTATCATCCAGAATTCGGCGAGATGCCTGGGGGTGTTGGAGTTCTCAGCCCTGAAGGTCGGTCCGAAAGTGTAGATCTCACCTACCGCCGTGGCTCCGAGTTCACCTTCAAGCTGGCCGCTGACGGTGAGGGAGGTCTTCTTGCCGAAGAAATCCTTGCTGAAGTCCACTTTTCCCCCGTCTTTCTTGGGGACGTTGGCGAGGTCCATCGTGGTAACCTGGAACATGTCGCCTGCGCCTTCAGCGTCAGATTCTGTGATAAGCGGCGTGTTGAGGTATACGAAGCCTTTGTCGTTGAAGAATTTATGGATAGCGAACGCCATGGCGTGGCGGATTCTGAGGATAGCCCCGAACGTGTTGGTGCGAAGCCTGAGGTGGGCGACTGTCCGGAGATACTCCAGGGAGGTGTCCTTTTTCTGCAGCGGATACCTTACAGGGTCGCACTCTCCGTAAATCTCGATCCCTTCTGCCTGGATTTCCACAGCCTGGCCGCTTCCTACGGACTCCACGAGCTTTCCGGTGACGCAGATGCTCGCTCCCGTGGATATCCTCCTGACGAGTTCCTCGTCGAAGGAATCCATGTTGACCACCACCTGGATGCTGTTGATGGTGGACCCGTCGTTGAGGGCGATGAATTTTATCTGTTTGTTGCCTCTTTTGGTCCTCACCCAGCCTTTTGCCATTACCTGTTTTCCGGCAGGGGAGGCGAGGAGTTCCTTAACTTTTGTCCTGGTTAAATTTTCCACGATAATCCGGTTTTTATTCAATCCACAAATATAGCTTTTTCCCCTCTATTTTCCGAATCACAGGTGCAAAAAAGAGAGGGTGGCCCATGGCGGGTCACCCTCTTCCTTAAATATATAGGCTTGATTACTTTTCTGCGCGGCGGGCAGCATACATGATCTTAAGCGCGGAGCATCTGCGGAGCTCCTGCTTGACATCTGAGATGATACCCATCCTGACGTTTTCATCTGCCTTGATCGATACGGTCATGAACTGACGGTCAGCCTCACTCTTTGACTCTCGCTCTGCAGCGATGAAGTCGCGGATGTCATCGACGGTCTTGAAGGAGTCGTTGAGCTGGATACGGGCGTCGGTACCATACTGGGCCTGTTTGTCCCTGGTAGGGGAACCGATCATGATGTATGAAGCTAGGTCTTTCCTTTCAAGCTTTGCGATTTCCGTGGCTTCAGGGAGTTTGACCATAACCATGTTCTCTGTCTTTCTCAACTGGGTTGTGACCATGAAGAAGAACAGGAACATGAACACGATATCGGAACTGGTGCCGATTTCCGGCATATCCTTTTTACCGCTTCTGCTGAATTTAGGCATAATTAAATCCTCCTGTTTTTATTTTTTGGCCACATCCTTGGGCTCTGCCTCGGAAATGTTCTGGGGCACAGCCTTCTTGATCGCATCCTGCTGATCCTCCGTAAGGGCGATGAAGGGCCTTCCGAACTTAGCCTTGGAAAGTTCGTCACGAAGTTCGTTGACGGCTTTCACAAGCTCGTTCTGGACGGCTATGTAGGCCTGGTAGCTTGTACCGCGGTCGTTCTGGAGGGAAATGACTCCCTTGGAAACGGGGTACGTGCCAAGTCCTGCAATCTCCTTGTCTTCCTTCTCGGGGAGGGAAGGATCGTTGGTGGGGTTGGAAAGGAACTCTTTGGCTTTGTCTTTGAGCTGGCTGATGTCCAGAGCTTCATTACCGGCGAAAAGTCTGTCGTTGGAATTGATCCTCACCATAATGATATTACGGCGATTGACTTTCTGGTCCTCAACCTTCTGATTCTTGTCAGGCATTGGCGGGAGACGGCGCTGGAGACCGCTCTGCTGGTCCATGGTGGATGTCATCAGGAAGTAGCAGAGAAGCAGGAACGCGATGTCGGCCGTTGATTGAGTGTTCAGACCCGGTGTTTTTCTTTTGGACATAGCGAGTTATTTTTTTCTGAACGCCGCTACGACTTCACCGACAAGGATGGAAAGGATGGCGCATCCTCCCACGATGTAGGTGATGTTCAACAGCGCTGTTGACAATTTAAGTGTGTTGGCTGAGGGCTGATCTCCTAGGTAGCCTACGAGCGGAGCGTCGGAAGACAAGAGGTAGACCACATAGCAGAGCGCAAGCACTACTGCGATCCCGATCAATCCTTTGATCAGGCCTTTCGGATTGTTCAGGCCACTGATTACGATGGCTGCAAGAACAGCTGCGACGACAGCCACGATGAGCAGTATGTATGCCCAGCGCAGGAGCACGTCGACCTTGGCGCCGTTAGCACCTTCCCATCCGGAGAGGAAACCCCATACGAGGATGAGGAAGCTGATGATAATCAGTATCCATGAAGTCCATTTGAAAATCTTGGAATACATTGGACGACTGTTCTAAGGATTATTTGTTCTTCTTGCTGTACTTGGTAAGGATGTCGATCAGGGAGATCGAGCTGTCTTCCATGTCGATGGACAGGGAGTCTATCCTGGAAAGGATGTAGTTGTAGAACACCTGGAGGATCATGGCCACGATAAGACCGGCAACGGTGGTGATAAGGGCGATCTTCATACCTCCAGCAACGATGTTAGGGGAGATGTCACCGGCGGACTGGATGGCGTCGAATGCAGCAACCATACCGATAACGGTTCCCAAGAATCCGAGTGAAGGAGCGATTGCGATGAAGAGGGAAATCCAGGAAAGGTTGTTCTCCATGAGGCTCATCTGTACGGAACCGTAGGAAACGATGGTCTTCTCAACGGTGTCGATGCCCTGGTCGTAACGGAGCAGACCCTGATAGAAGATGCTGGCTACGGGACCGCGGGTGTTGCGGCAGACTTCCTTGGCTTTCTCGATACCGCCTTCGTCAAGTGCAGACTCAATCTTTGAGAGGAGCTGCTTGACGTTGGTCTTCGAGAAGGAAAGATAGAGGATCCTCTCGATTGCAAGGGCAAGACCGATCACAAGGCAGAGGATGATGAGGGACATGAAGCCCGCGCCACCTTCAATGAATTTGGTCTTGATGGCCTGGTGCAGAGGAACTTCCTCACCGGAACCCTTGAGAAGGTCGGCAGCATTGGGCTGCGCGGCTGCAACCTGCTCAGTAGCGGCGGCCTGGTTGTCCTGCGCCTGTGCAGATGTTACGCTTGCAGAAATTGCCAGGACGGCAACTGCTGCCAAAAACATGAAAAACTTTTTCATACTCGTTTTTGTGTGTTTTAATTAATAATGTATTAAATAGTTATAAGTTTCTGATTCTTACCGGGCAAGGGGAGTGTACCCAAAACCGCCCGATTAAACCGGTGCAATTTACTAAAATTATTTCATTTGACAAACTCAGTCGGAGATTTCTCCCCTTAAATTTTTTGTAAGCCGGTCCAGGATCCAGGATTCGTCCCCGCTTCTGCCGAGCAGGTAGAAAAGCTTTGCCAGCATGCTTTCCGTCGTGCTGTCGGCCCCTGAAACGACGCCGGCCTCCTCGAGCGCCTTTCCGGTTGCGTAGAGGTTCATGTCGACGGAGCCGTACAGGCATTGGGTGACATTCACTATTATTTTACCCAGCCTCCTGGCTTCCCGGATGATGTCCAGGAACCAGTCCTTCGTCGGGGCGTTCCCCGAGCCGTATGTCTCAAGGATGACAGCGCGGGTATCTTCGCCGCACAGGATGTTCCTAACTACCCTGGGAGTGATGCCGGGATGTATCTTAAGGATCGAAACCCTGGTGTCGAGGGTAGTGCTGGTCACTATGCCGGCATCCCAGTCTCCGGGTCTGCGGATGAGGGCTGCGTTATATTTGATATTGACTCCGGCCTGGGCCAGGGGAGGGAAATTGGGTGAACGGAAGGCGCTGAAATTCTCGGCGCTTACCTTCGTTGTGCGGTTCCCTCTCATGAGCAGGGAATCGAAATATACGCAGACCTCCGGAACCATCGCATGTCCGTCGCTGTCTTTTCCGGAGGCTATCTCCACTGCGGAGACCAGGTTCTCCTTGCCGTCCGTGCGGGGGGCTCCGATGGGCAGCTGGCTCCCTGTGAACACTACGGGCTTTGTAAGGTTCCCCAGCATGAAACTTACCGCCGATGCCGAATATGACATGGTGTCGGTTCCGTGCAGGACCACGAAGCCGTCGTAGTCGTCATACCTTTCTTTTATCAGTTCGACCAGGCTCTGCCAAAGGGAGGGCTCGACGTCCGACGAGTCTATCAGGGGGTCGAAGGTATAGGAGTCGATCTTGAGGGCGAATTTCCTCATCTCCGGAACTTCTTCCAGGATCTGGCTGAAATCGAAAGGGACCAGGGCCTGGCGGGCCGGGTCCTGTTTCATTCCTATGGTCCCGCCCGTATAAATCATCAGAATCGAGGATTTGTTTCTCATATGCTGAAAAGACGTTTTGCGTTCATGGTCGTAACCAGCGCCACTTCTTCCACGGGAATGCCTTTGCGCTCCGCGATGAAAGCGGCTATGATGGGGATCCTGGAACTCTCGTTCCTGGTTCCCCGGAGAGGGGTGGGGGAAAGGTAAGGGGCGTCAGTTTCCAGGACTATCCTTTCCAGAGGGATATCCTTGATGTCCTTGCCGATATGTGAATTCTTGAAAGTCACGACCCCGCCGATGCCGAGGGAGAAATCTCCGAACCTGCATACCCTTTCATAATACTCCCTGCTGCCGCCGTATGCGTGCAAGTTGCCCCTGAGTCCCAGATATGAACATTCCTTCAGTACGGATAGGAAGTCCTCCGAGGCGTCCCTTAGATGGATGTTCACCGGAAGTCCCCAGCTTGCAGCGAGTTCGAACTGGACCTTGAGGGCCGCTTTCTGTGCCTTCGCATCGTAGTCGGGATCGTGGTAGTCAAGGCCGATTTCCCCGACGGCCACCACTCCCTTGTCCCGGTATGGCTCGAGCCGGCCGATCTCTTTCTCCCAACCTTCATGCACCGACCCGGGATAAAGCCCGAGCATGGGGTGCAGGACTCCCGGATGCCTTTCGCAGAGGGCGAACATGGCGTCCCTTTCAGAGGAATCGATATCCGGCTGGATCATGTGGGAGACACCTGCGGCCACGGCCCTGGCGATAACTCCGTCTTCTTCTCCCCTGAAGGCATCGTCGCTGATATGGGTGTGGGTGTCGATAAACTCCATGTCCTATTGATATAGAAGAGACAGGACCTTCTGGATGAAAGACTCCGGGAAGATGTTGCCGAGGAGGTATAGCGCCTTGTAGTCGATGCGGGGGACGCAGACTGTCTTCATTCGCTTTCTGTTCAGTTGCTTCAGGACTGCTTTTGCTATTACTTCCGGCTTCATGCCTGCCTGTTCGTCCCTGGCCATCTTTGCTATGGATTCCCCGACCATGGAGAAGTACGGAGAGGACGGGTCCTGCGACCCTTCGGTCATCTTCCTTGCCGAGGTGAATCCGGTCTTTACATCTCCTGGCAGGATGCAGCAGCACTGGATGCCGAAAGGCCTTGCTTCCAGGCGGAGGGCTTTGGTATATATTGTGACGGCAGCCTTGGAGGCGGAATAGTATGCCTGATACGGGATGGGGAAGAATCCTGCGACCGAAGATATGGTAACGATCCTGCCGCGCCCCTGCCTCCTGAAGATAGGGAGGCAAGCCCTGACCACCTTGTCCAGACCGAAGAAATTGGTCTCGAACTGGTACTTCACTTCTTCGTCGGAAGTGGTCTCTATATCTCCGCCGATTCCGTTCCCGGCGCAGCATACCAGGGCATCCAGTGTGCCGTCTCCGGCGAGGATATGCTCCAGCGCCGACTTGATGGAAACAGGGTCATTGACGTCCATGGTTACAGGGATCACTCCCTCTCTGCCAGGGGCTTTCCCGCTCCTGGAGGCGGCGTAAACCCTGATTCCGGCTCCTGCGAGGATTTCCGCCGTGGCGGCCCCGATTCCGCTGCTCCCTCCCGTAACGAGGGCAGTTCTTGTATATCCTTCCATCCAAAGGCTTTTTGAAACCTTCAAATTTAAGAAATATCCTTGGAATTCCAACCGGACGCCCTCCTTTCACAGGCGGATCGTCATGCCATCGGGCCTACAAAGCACCTTTGGAGCAGGTCTGTCTTAATGAGCCCGTCCCCCTCCATCATCCCTGTCAGGGAAGAGACACTCCCATACTGGAGCCCTGTCGAACGGCATATTTCATCAATGGACACGCCCCTTATCCTGTAGACCGTGGAGGCCACCGAGAGGATGTCCTTCAATACCTTTCCGTCCACTGTCCCTTTGTAGTATTCCTCCACCGTTTCCAGGAAGTCCCTGCGTTTCAATCTGGAAGGGGTGCCCAGTCCCAGCGCTTCCACGAGGCCTTCAGGCGACCCGACGGGTTCCGCGACCTTTTCCCTTATTAGGTTAAGGCATCCCTGGGAACGGATGTCGTCGACCCTTCCGGGCAGCGCAAACACTTCTCGTCCGTAGGAGAAGGCCAGCCTTGCCGTGATCATGCCGCCTCCTCGCGTTTTGGATTCAGTAAGTACCGTAGCCTTGGAGAGTCCGGCGATGATCCTGTTGCGGCGGAGGAAATTGACTTTTGCCGCTCCTGTGCCCGGAGGATAGTCCGTGACGATGGCGCTGCCTGGAGAAGACGCTATCCTTTCCGCCAGTGCGGCGTGCCTGTAAGGATAGATTTCCTCTATGCCCGTGGCCATTACGGCAATTGTCGGGGTCCCGTTTTCCAGGGCCGCCATGTGGGCCGTGAAGTCCACCCCGTAAGCCAGGCCGCTGACTATGGCTGGCCTGCGCTGGGAACGGGCTATCGTCGATGCTATCCTCCAGGTCCATTCCCTGCCGTATGGAGAGAAATCCCGGGTCCCGACAATGGCGATGCACGGGCGTGAATTGAATATTTCTTCCGGAGAGGATACGGACTTGTAATAGAGGCCTATCGGAGGATCCTCACATTCCCGCAGGAGCGAGGGATAGCCCTCTTCCCCTATTCCGACGAAGCGGCAGCCGTCCCGGGCGAGCCTCTCGAGTTCGTCCCTGCTTCTGGGTACTTCTTCTGCCCTGACCATATCCAGGTATTTGGAACAGGGTCCCAGGAACTCGCTGAGACTCTTTCCATCCAGTCCGAATACAGCCTCGGCGCTGCCCAGCCTCTCTATCAAGGCGATCCCTATCTTCGGTTCGAACCCGAATATCCTGTTCAAGGCGCACAGGCACGACTTTTCATTCAAGCCTGAAGTTTTCATAGTTTTTTTCAGGTCAAGTTAGTCCTCTCCGTGCAAAAGAAAAAATCCGCCGGGGGTATCGGGCGGATTTTTTGTATTTCTTCCGGTTTCCGGATATTTCTTCCGGTTCCTGTCAGATCACCAGCATGGCATCTCCGTACGGGCCGAAACGGTATCCCTCGTCAAGGGCCACCTGATAGGCGTTCATGACGTTGTGGAAACCGCCGAAAGCGGCGACGCACATGAGCATGGTGGACTCGGGGAGGTGGAAATTGGTAACCATCGCGTCCGGGATGGTGAAATTGTACGGGGGGAAGATGAACTTGTTGGTCCATCCATCGTAGGGCCTCACTTCGCGGTTGGTGGTCACGAATGTCTCAAGGCCGCGGGTGACGGTGACTCCGACCGAAAGGATCTTATGCCCTTCGTTTTTTGCCTTGTTTATGGTCTGGGCAGCCTCGGGGGTGATGATCAGCCTCTCGGAATCCATCCTGTGCTTTGAAAGGTCCTCGACGTCGACCCTGCGGAAATGTCCGATCCCCATGTGGACGGTGATGAAAGCCTTGTCGATGTCCTTGAGGATCATTCTGTTGAACAGTTCCCTGCTGAAATGGAGGCCGGCTGCAGGGGCTGCGACGGCGCCTTCATGCGCGGCGAAGATGGTCTGGAAATTCTCGTTGTCTTCCGGGGTAATGCTGGGTTTCACCCATTTGGGAACAGGTATTTCACCAAGGGAGAAAAGGGTTTGCTTGAATTCCTCATAGGGCCCGTCATACAGGAACCTGAGAGTCCTGCCCCTGGAGGTGGTGTTGTCGATGACCTCTGCCACAAGGCTCTGGTCTTCGCCGAAATAAAGCTTGTTCCCAATCCTTATTTTCCTCGCCGGATCGACAATCACGTCCCAAAGCCTCTGTTCGCGGTTGAGTTCCCTGAGAAGGAAGACCATGATGTCGGCCCAGGTTTTTTCTTTCTTTCCGTAAAGCCTTGCCGGGAAGACTTTCGTATCGTTGAGGACAAAGCAGTCGCCTTTCCCGAAATAGTCTATGATATCCCTGAAAAGCTTGTGTTCGATGTCGCCTGAATCTTTGTGGAGAACCATGAGCTTGCATTCATCACGCCACCTCGTGGGTTCCTGTGCAATCCTGTCTTTGGGAAGAAGGTACTGGAATTGAGAGAGTTTCATGTCTTAGACAACGTCAAAAATTATTCAGATACCCCTATTATACGGCGGAATACCGGAATATGTTTCATCTTGAGGAAGAAAATTACACCTTTGCCTCGCGGAAGACTTCCTGGATGGACGGGTAGGTGTTTTTGAGGAAGGGGGGAAGGCTGGATTTGGCTACCCATGCGGCCTGGCTGATGTCTTCTTCCCTCTGCGGCGTCAGGTCTACCGGGTTGGTATAGAGCATGTCATACCACCATGTGTGCTTGAGGTGCCAGATTCCGTCTCTTTTGTAGCAATGGTCGGTCACGCATATCAGATCCCTGAGTTCCAGCTCCTTAACTCCGGTTTCCTCCTGGACCTCCCTCATTGCCGTTATCCTTATGTCCTCGCCGTTCTCCTGATGCCCTTTGGGCAGGTCCCACAGTCCGTTGCGCCTGATTAGAAGGTAATCGTTCCTTCTGTTGGAAACAAGGCCTCCGGCTGCATTCACTTCCTTGAATTCCGAGCAGATCCTTTTGTATGCTGCGTCGGGATCATTGTCGGGGATATAGATCCTGGCCAAGGTCCTGGATGCTTCGAACATCCCAACCAGGGAGTGGATGTCGGATTTCTCTCCCAGGTGGAATTCAACCGAATTGGGATCCGACAGGGCCTGTTCGTCCGGGGAACAGATCGCCAGGCAGCGTGTTTCGAAATAGATTTTATACATTAAATGCGGAGGCGGCGTGAAAAATTCATATCTTTGCCTCAGTTGCAAATGTATGAAGTTTTTTTGACATGACAGATACGGAAAGGAAACTTGCCGAGGGGCTTTTGGAGATAGGAGCCGTCCTTCTCCGTCCGGATGAACCTTTTACATGGGCATCAGGGTGGAAGTCTCCCATCTATTGTGACAACCGTCGCATACTTTCGAGCCCGGAACTGAGGGAAGAAGTCGCCGGGGAACTGGCATCCCTGGCATTGACAACATGTCCCGGCGCCGATGTCGTAGCGGGAGTGGCCACCGGCGCCATCGCACACGGAGTCCTTGTGGCCCAGAAGCTGGGCAAGCCTTTCGTCTATGTGCGTCCGACTCCCAAGGACCATGGTACCAGGTCCCAGATAGAAGGGGTTCTCCCCGTCGGCTCGAAAGTCGTCGTGATCGAGGATCTCGTTTCAACAGGGAAAAGCAGCCTCATGGCAGTGAGGGCCCTTCGGGATGCCGGGGCGGAAGTCCTCGGAATGGTTGCGATCTTCACCTATGCCTTCCCTGAGGCCGAGGCTGCATTCGCAGGGGAAGGGGTCCGGCTCGTCACCCTTTCCAATTATCCGGCCCTGGTGCGAGCGGCCATCGATGGCGGGCGGCTGTCTCCGGAAACGGAAAAGACACTCGGCGAATGGAGGGAGAATCCCTCCGTGTGGAAACAGGAATAATAAAAGGAGTCAGCTATGGCTATGGATATAGAAAGCAAACACGCGGTAGTGTCCAAATCTCCGGCGGAGCTGTATATGGCGTTTACCGATATGAGGAACTTCGTCCAGTTCCTGCCTGAGGACAAGAAGGATTCGGTCCAGGCCGATTTCGACAGCATCAGCGCGACCGTCCAGGGCTTCAACCTTGGGGTGAGGGTAAACGACAGGTCCCCTTATTCAAGCATCAATTTCAAGGACAACGGTTCGCCGTTCCCCTTCAGCCTCACGATGCATTTCGATCCGGTCCCCGGAGGAGACCCTTCCAAGACCGACCTCCATATTGATATGTCCGCCGAAGTCAGCATTATGATGAAGATGCTCCTGGGGAGCAAGCTCAAGGATGCAATCGACAAGGTGGTCGATTCCCTGGCCGCCGCTTCAGAAGGGAGGATGCCCGAGGGGATGAGCCAGGAGAAGATTGACGAACTTCGGAAGAAATACAACATCTGAGATAATGCCTCTGCAGGGTCAGGAGATGCTGTTTTCCATTTTGGAAAAGGCGGTGGGTGCAGATAAGGCATCAGCCTGCCTCCCGTCGTTCTCTCTTCCCGCCTCTGTCTCGGTCCGTTTCAATCCTGCCAAGACTGCCTCTCCAGAGGAGGATTTCCCACAATTTGAAATGAAGGGAGTCTCCTCATGGTGTAAATGGGGGAGAGACCTGGCTTCCCGTCCCGTTTTCACCCTCGACCCTCTGTTCCATGCGGGTTGTTACTATGTCCAGGATTCTTCTGCAATGTTCCCTGGGATGGTTTTCAGGTCGGAATTGGCTGAATTCCATGCAGAAAGTCTTGGACGGCCGCTCCGGGTGCTTGACCTTTGCGCCGCTCCGGGTGGAAAATCCACGGACCTTGCGTCATCCCTCAGGGAAAGCCTCGGGGATAGTTTCATCCTTGTTTCCAACGAAGTAATGAAGGCCAGGGCCTCCGTTCTGGCTGACAACATGGCCCTCTGGGGGGACCCGAATGTTGTGGTAACCTCATGTGACCCTGCTGCTTTTGCTGTGTTGGAGGGGTTTTTCGACATCATTCTGGCAGATGTCCCATGCTCGGGCGAGGGGATGTTCCGCAAGGATGCCAGGGCACGTGAAGACTGGTCTCCTGAACTCGTTGGGTTATGTGCGGCCAGGCAGAAGAGAATCCTGGCCGACGTGTGGCCGGCCCTTCGTGACGGAGGCGTCCTGGTCTATTCCACCTGCACCTTTGAAAGGGCCGAAAATGACGACATGGTAAGTTGGATGTCCAAGGATCTCGGGGCGGAACCGCTCCATGGGACCAAGGGAGAGAAAACGTTGGAGGGCAATGGGTTATATACTACGGATTACGGTTATCTGCTGGTTCCTGGCCTTGTTGGATCGGGAGAGGGACAGTTCTGCTCCGCGGTGATGAAAAACCATTGCGGCCATGCGTGGAGGAAATCGATGAAACCCATGAAGGGAGATGACAGCGTGAAGGATGCGAAAGGGTATCTGCTTTCCGATACGGTTGCAGTGAAGTCAGGTGATACCGTAATCTGCATTCCTTCGGTCATTTCCCCGGAAACATCGGCCCTTTCCTGCCTCAGGCCGCTCAGGAGGGGAGTGGCTGTCGGTACCGTCAAGGGTCGTGACCTGGTGCCGTCGGAAGACCTTGTCCTGAGCCTGTCATTCAACAGGGAGTCCATGCCGATAGCCGCATTGGACCGGGAGACTGCATTGCGTTATCTGCGCAGGGATCCGATTGCACTGGGGAACAGTCCCAGAGGCTTCGTCGCCCTATCTTTCTGCGGTCATCCTTTCGGGGTGGTCAAAAACCTGGGCAATCGGGTGAACAGCCTTCATCCGATATCAAGGAGGATTCTGATGCAGATAGGTTAAAGCGACTTCAGACGGGCCTCTGCAGACAGCCTTTCCGCCTCGTCTTCCGTGGCCCTGATCAGGATGGGGAGGTATTTTTTCTCGAGTTTCACATCTTTTTCCGCCCTTGCCATCAGTACGCAGTTCTTTGCGGCCGTATAGTCGTTCGGGGAGAGTTTAAGCACCTTGTTGTAATATTTCAACGCGGATTTGTTGTCTTTCTTGCAGACAAGGTAGTAGGATCCGAGATTAGTCAGGAAAAGGGTGTCGTCAGGCCAGTATTCCAGCATCTTTTCGGAAAGCTGCCTGAAAGCCTCGAATGACTGGGGGGTTCCGATACGGAAGAACGAATAGCAGTACTCCTGTACGGCGGCCTTGAAGAAGTCTTCGTCGGCGATGAAATCAGGATAGCTCCACTGGGGATGGGTGTGCCCGTTGTAATCCACGAGGGCCTTGAGGTCGGAAAGGGTCATGTCCGGGCTGTCTTTCTCGTATGCCAGCAGTGCGGCCGTTTTCATAAACCTGAGGTCCAGTCGGTTGCGCTCGAGTCCGATGGCTTTGTCAATGGCCGAGGTGGCGTTTGCGAAAAGCTCGTCGTCGTAATTGGTGACCTGGAAATAGTTGACTTTCTTACCAAGGGAATCCGTCAGGGACAGAGCCGGTTTTTCACCGAGATACTTGTCCGCATCCATGACCTGGACAGACCTGTCCTGGCTCTTGGTGAAATAGTAGGAGAATTTTGCCGTCAGCATGTCAATGTCGTCCGGGTAGGCGGCTTCCCATTTCTGTATGACGGTCTCGACCCCGACTCCGGCTGCTCCCAGCTTGGAAACCAGCTTGTTGTATCTTTCCAGAAACTCTGCGCTTGAAGGCTTGTCCTGCGCCTGGGCACAGAAAAGCGAGGCAGTCATGGCGATGGCTGCGAGTATGGTGTGGATTTTCATTACGGTCTTTTTCATTTTCTCTCGGTAACGTACCAAAATCATGCCTTCCCGTGCCTGTGTTCGTACAGTTCCATGGAATTGATCAGATTCTGCCAGATTGCGTACAGTCCTCCGGCAACGGAAGTAACAGGGGTAAGGAAGTTGAAGCATACCCAGATAAGGAAACCGTTGTTCTTCTGTCCGAGGGACTGCCCGGCCGTGATTTCCATGGCCCGGCCTCCTGGCCTGCCGATCTTCCTTCCCAGCCAGAACTGGAAGATGCACGTGAGTAATGAGATGGCTCCTATGCCGGCGATTATCCACATCGGGAGCCGGCTTTCCATAAGGGATTTAGTGGCGAGGGATATTGCCAGCGCAAGGCTGATGCCCCAGACATAGAATGCCCAGTCGGCGAGGGCGGCGAGCCGTTCATGCAGCCTCTTGAAGAAGAACCTTATGACCCATGCGCATATGCAGGGGAGAAGGAGGATTGAAAACACCCTAACGAGGATTTTCAGGAAGGCGTTCCAGAAAGACAGGCTGATTGCGGGATTGACCTTCGGAAGCATGATGGGAAGCAGGATGGCTGCAAGGCAGTTGGTGAGGACCACGCAGGCCATGTCTCCCGGGAGGTCTCCGCCGAGTTTCCGTGTGATCACCCCGGAAGCGGCGGCGGTAGGGCAGACTATGCACAGCATGGCTGTCTCGACAAGGACCTTGGTCGGCGCTTCTTGCATGGATGCAGCCCAGAAGGCGAAGATGAAGAAAGATATTGCCTGGAACAGCAGTATCCAAATATGCCACTTCCTTGGCCTGAGGTCGTGCGGGGAGATGATATTGAACTGCAGGAATAGCATTATCCCCACGAGGATGGGCTGAACTTCCTTGATGCCCTTGTCGATGGCCGGTTCGATGGGATCCAGGACCGGAAGGTAATGGTAGAAGAGGTAGAATACAGCCCCGAATGCCATTGCCAGAGGGAGCATCCAGTTTTTCAGGAACTGCAAGAATGACTGTTTTTCGCTCATATCGTCAAATGGACGACAAATATCGGAAAAAATGATAACTTTGCAAGATTGAAAACGAACATTAAACAATCCTGATATGAAAAAGATTCTTATGATCATTTCAACAGCTTTGGCAATCGCGGCCTGCGGAGGACAGAAACAGGCCCGGGTGCCGGCATTCAATCTCGACAACCTCGACACTACAGTCAGTCCCAAGGTCGATTTCTATGCTTATTCCGTTGGAGGATGGCAGAAGGCCAACCCCCTCAAGCCCGAATTTGCCCGCTTCGGATCGTTCGACGTGCTAAGGGAGAACAACGTCACCAGACTCAATGACCTCTTTGCGGAAATGGCAAAGATGAAGGTTGCCAAGGGCACCATCGAGCAGAAGATATCCGACCTGTACAAGATGGGGCTCGACTCCACCCGCCTCAACAGCGAGGGTGCGGCTCCCATCAAGCCTTATCTCGACAAGATATACGCCGTCGCCGACAAGGAGGCGCTCGCAAAGGCCCTTGCCGATCTGCATGATTGTAGCGAGGGAGGGTTCTTCGGAGCCTATGTCGAAGCAGACCTCAAGGATAGCGGGAACCAGATCCTGTACATCGGCCAGGGAGGCCTGGGTATCGGAGACCGCGACTACTACCTCACAGAGGAGAATGCTGCCATCAAGGAAGGTTACCTCAGGTTCCTGAACAGGATATTCACCCTGGCCGGAGTCGGAGATCCCTCCAAATCGGCTTCCAACACCCTTGCGGTAGAGGATTTCCTCGCCCTCAATTCATGGACCAAGGAGCAGGAGAGGAATTATATCGCCCAATATAATCCTATGTCGTCCAAAGAATTGGAAGAGACCTACAAAGGCTTCCCCTTTGCTGCCTATTTCGCTCAGAGAGGGATTCCCGACCAGGAGAAGATAATCGTTGCCGAACCCTCTTTCTTCAAGGCATTCAGCGACTACTATGCCACCGCTCCCCTCGATGTCCTCAAGGACTATCTCGCCTCCAGGATCATTTCCGGGGCCTGCGGTTCCGTAAGCGATGATTTCTATGACGCCAGCTTTGATTTCTTCAGCACCCAGATGGCCGGGGTCAAGGAGCAGAAACCCCGTTGGAAGAGGGCCATGGCCGTTCCTAACGGAATCCTCGGCGAAGCAGTCGGTGAAATGTATGTCGCCAGATACTTCCCCGAGAGCAGCAAGGAGAAGATGCTGACTCTCGTCGGGAATCTCCAGAAGGCTCTCGGAGAACATATTCAGGCCCTCGAGTGGATGGGAGACAGCACCAAGGTGAAGGCCATGGAGAAGCTCTCCAACTTTACCGTGAAGATCGGCTATCCCGACAAGTGGAAGGACTACAGCACCCTTGAGATCGACCCTGCCAAGAGTTACTACGAGAACCTCCAGGCCGCCAGCCGCTGGTATGTTGCAGACAACAAGTCTAAGCTCGGCAAGCCGACCGACAAGACCGAATGGGGCATGACACCCCAGACGGTGAATGCATACTACAACCCTACCACTAACGAAATCTGCTTCCCTGCAGCCATCCTCCAGCCGCCTTTCTTCAATCCCGATGCCGACGATGCAATCAATTACGGGGCAATCGGCGTGGTCATTGGACATGAAATGACCCACGGATTCGACGACCAGGGCCGTCTTTTCGACAAGGATGGCAACATGTCCGACTGGTGGACCGCGGAGGACGCCGCCAAGTTTACTGAGAAGGCCGAAAAACTCGCTGCCCAGTTCGACGAGGTCGAGGTCCTTCCCGGAGTGCATGCCAACGGACACTACACCCTCGGCGAGAACATCGCTGACCACGGCGGACTCAGCATAGCCTACTCCGCCCTGCACAACGCCTTGGCAGGCAAGGAGGTGAAGCCGATCGACGGTTTCGACACCGACCAGCGTTTCTATCTCGGCTATGCGGCCGTATGGGCCCAGAACATCACTGACGAGGAGAAGGGCAGGCTCACCAAGCTCGACGTCCATTCCCTTGCCAACAACCGCGTCAACGTGTCCGTCAGGAATTTCGACTCCTTCTTCAAGGCCTTCGGCATCAAGGAGGGTGACCCCATGTTCCGTCCCGAGGAAGAAAGGGTGCATATCTGGTAGTGGACGCTTCCCGTTTCATAGCCGGGAAACTCCGATTCAAAGGGAGACTGGCGATGGTATCCATCGCCGTCTCCTTTTTTGTTATCATCGTAGCGGTATCGGTATCTTCCGGTTTCCGCCACGAAATCCGTTCCGGAATCTCATCCATTTGCGGTGATCTCCAGATACTTCCGGATGACATGAACTATGTCGGGAACCAGAGACCGGTGTCTGATTCGGCTTCATGGCTCCGCGGCGTGCGTTCCCTTCCGGGGGTGGTGTCCGTGTCTCCTGCTGTGTACAAGGCTGGAATAGTAAAGTCCGGTGACAATATCCACGGCGTACTGATAAAGGGAGTGGAGAGGAAGGATACCGTTCCCCTCGGGGTGTCGATACCTTCGGCCCTCGCCGACAAACTGTCGCTGGCGCAAGGTGACGATATGCTCACATATTTTATCGGTGAAAAGGTGAGGGTCAGGAAGTTCCGGGTGACGGACGTCTACCGGGGCGTGCTGGACGGAAGCGACAATCTGGTGGTGTTCGCCCAAATCGGCGACATGAGGAGGCTGGAAGGATGGGGCGACGGGGACGCTTCCTGCTTCGAGGTAATGCTAGACCCCTCCCGCAGGTCTGCCGACAGGATGAAGGGAATGTCCGCGCTTGTCGGGACGTATATCCTTACCAATGAAACGGAAGACGACCCTGATGTCACGGTCACGTCCGCGCAGTCCCGCTATCCCCAGATTTTCGCGTGGCTCGACCTTATAGATTTCAACGTCCTGTGGATCCTTATCCTCATGATTGCGGTAGCGGGCTTCAACATGATATCCGGGCTGCTGATCCTCCTTTTCCGGAACATCCCGACCATAGGTACCCTGAAGTCTCTGGGTATGACGGACCGTGCCATATCACGTGTCTTCCTCAGGGTAGCTTCTTCGCTGGTACTCAAGGGGATGGCCATCGGCAACGGCCTGGCCCTGCTATTCATCGCCGTCCAGGGGACAACGAAACTTATCCGCCTGAATCCGGAGAATTATTTCGTATCCTTCGTCCCTGTCCGCCTGAACATCCCGTGGATTCTTTCGTGCGATGCGATAGCCTATGTCGCTATAATGATCCTGCTGCTGATACCGTGTCTGTTTGTGTCACGGGTCGATCCTGCACAGACTGTGAGGGCCCAGTGACTTCTCCCAGGTCGCTCAGCTGTGGGCATACTATCTTAAGGCATGCATAGCATGACAGCACGCTGTCTACGTACGTTTTTCCTGCGCGTCCTGTCTTCAGGCTGTCTTCCAGCCATGTAAGCAGTTTCCCTTCCCCTACGTTATAGGCTGCCAGCGTGAGTCTCAGGAGACTGTCCCTGTCAGGAGCATGGTTTGCGAACATCTTCTGGAGCGAAGACAGGTACGCCGCTCCCGCACGGATGTTCTGTTCCGGGTCGAGGACGTCGTCCGCCCCGAATCTCCTGGCCGTGGAAGGCACCATCTGCATCAGGCCGCGGGCCCCCCGGTGGGAGGTCGCCTGTATCTTGTATTGCGATTCCTGCCATGCCACGGCGGCAAGCAGCCTCCAGTCCCATCCCAGGGAAGCGGAGTTCTCCTTGATGGCCTTGTCGTAAGGGCTGGCTTTGGATGAACTCCTTCCGAGGGAAACGAGCTTGCGGGGATTGTATATCCGGAAGAACCTGTTCTTGAGCTCCTTCCCTTCGTTCGAGGAAGAAAGGACCTTGATCCATGTGTTGATTTCCCTTAATCTCCGGTGGGAGTTCCCGTTGACTGCCCAGACGGCGCTCTCGTTGATAGGGGAGGACAGGAGGATCCCTTCGGTATCGATCGAGTCGGAGACGGGAAGGACGAGGATGTCGAGGGAACCCTCTCTCAGCGAGTCCAGGGGAGAATCCCCTTCCGACGGCATGGTAATCCTGACGTCGAAGCCACCGTCACGGGCGAAGGTCCTCAGAAGTTCGTAATTGTACCCGAAGGCAAGTCCCTTGGATGTGTTCCCGAAACAGTCGATGGCGATGGAAGCGTTGATGTGTTTTCCGGAAAAGCCTTCCTGGCGCGTGTTATGGAGGTGGGTCCTCTCCGCGAATGGCATGACCGGAAGAAGGACGAGAAGCAACAGGGCGTACCTGATGTATTTCTTACTCCTAACGCCCACCGCTGCCTCCTGCGGACATGGACTCGCTCATGGTCCTGGCCCTGCCTGAAGGCATGTAGAACGGCCAGAACATTCCGAGCTTGAGCGCCTTCTGTGTCCTTATGTAATGATGGGCTGAGAAGTAGTCGGCCTTGTCCATGGGCCAGCCCATTCCGAGATTCTCCAGTTTGACGAAGATGCAGGCCCTCTTCCATTGCATGTTGACGAAGACGTCGAAAGACGGTCCGTTGTTGTACTTTATCCGGGCCTGGTTGTAGAAACTGCCCACGGCGGGATTCCAGCCGGGAGCATACCATGAGGAGTTCCACAGTCCGTCCGCCCCGGCCTGCACCTGGAGGACGTCCTTGACGATGTTGAACTGGATATAGTATCTGAGGTTGAGGGCCAGGGCAGGGAGGGGAACGACGTCCTTGTTGGATGACCATTGGAGAAGGGCCCGGTTGTCCAGGTGGAGGAAATTCCCCAGCAGGACGAGGTTCTTGGACAGGGCCAGTGTCGCGATGGACATCGGGGTGTCATTCTGCCGTACCGTGCCTGTGGCGTCGAAGTATATGTTCTTGTCCAATAAGGCGTAACCGGCCGCCAGGGAAAGTTTCCAGTATGGGATGTCGATTCTACCTCCGATCCTTGTCACCGATATCTTGTCGAATCCGTTTTCCCAACTGTAATGGTTCGAATAGTAGTGCTGGTGGTAGAAATCCGGTTCCTTAAGGGACGTGTCGAAATTGAGGGTGATGCTTACCGGGCTCTTGCGCGCTTTCCTGAAGGGATAGAAGCTCAGGTTCGCAGATGCATCTATGCTGAAATCACCGGCTTCCTTCCCTGCGAAAATGAATTCTCCGTTGGCATTCCACCTGATGTAATTCCTCAGCTGTCCTTCCACTCCTCCGTAAAGGAACGTAGAATTCCATTTGCTGGTGCTGCTCCTGCGGAGGAAAGTGGGGTCTATGGAGTAGAATGTCTGGATCCTGTTCCCGAGACCGGCGTTCAGTTTGGACACGATACCGTCATCTGACCACGGTTGCAGCCGGATGAACACCCGGTTCTCAAGTTTGGCCGTCCTCACCGAATCCCGCGAAGAGGTAGGATTGTAGTTGAACCTGTCGTTGTAGAAAGCCCTGGCAAGGCTGTCGGCTGCGGGAATCTGGTCCGTGTACAGCTTCCTGTAGGTGGAATACTCGCTGCTGTGGCCTATGAAGGCCGTCGTGACGTCTTTGTGGGCGCTGTCCTCGAGGAGTCCTTCTTCCGACGAAGCGAGGGTGTCCGTACGCGTCTTCTTCTTAAGGAGCCTGCCCATGAAATCAAGCGGAATCCTCAGTTCCTGGTCCAGGAAGACGGTGTTCTTCTTGATCTCGGTCTTCGCGTTGGATAGGATGACGTCAATCTCCCTGGCGTCAACGGTGGTGTCCCTGATCCACATATTGTCCGTAAGGCCGCCGTTTTCCCCTCTGCTTATGCTGTTGAAAATGTATCCGGCATTCATCATGTATTTCTTTCCCAGATAGTTGAATGTGGCCGCAAAATTCTTGTTCTTCGTGGTCTCGTTCTCCAGCATTCCTCCTCCTCCATACCTGTCGTACTGGAGGGTGAAGTTCAGTTCGGGAAAGATGTTCTGGGAGGTGAATATATGAAGGTTGTCGGAACTTTTTTCGCTGTTGGCGAAGAGGGTGCCCCAGTAGGCCAGTTCTGTGTAAGGCACCTTCGTGTTGTACAGGGGGATGGTGGAGGGGGAATGGCTCCAGGCTTCGTAGGGCTCATAGAAGCTCACATGTTCCGTGCTCCTGCGCCTGAAATAGTTGTACGGCTGCACCGGTGAGCCGGCCACTCCGAGCCACGTGGCGTTGACGTCCTCCCTCCGGAAGGGGAAGTCATGGAACCAGTGGTTGTATGAGGTATCGGGGATGAATGGCTCCGTCTTGCTGTATCTCCTGTCCAATGTCCAGGCCACCAGCCTCTTGTACTGCATCGTATCCGGAAGTGCGAAGGTCTCCAGGATCCTGGGGGTGCTCTCGCGGATGCTGTCCCTTACCGCTTTAATGCTGTCTTTTACGGCAGTGATGCTGTCGGTACGGCGTTTTTCGATTTCACCCTTTTTCTCGGCGAAATACTTTTTCTTTCCTATCTTGTCGAGGGACGAAAACCATTTTTCAAATGCTTCCCGGGCCCGTATCGTGGAATCGGCGGAGTAGATGGAGTCAATCCTCGGCCAGACAAGGCTGTCTCCTGTCATCCTGAGGGAGTCCCTGACCCAGGCGTGCGTGGCGGAATCCAGTGTGGCCGCATACCATCTGTACTTGAACGGGTCGATGATCCTCAGGGAGTCCGGAGCTTTGATCGTGTCCCTTGCCGATATGACGGGAAGGCTGTCCAGGAAAAGGGAAGACACCTGCCTCTGTTCTCCTTTCTTAGCAAACGGATTTTTATAGATGATGGTGTCGTTGCTTCCTTTGCGGACGCTGTCCCTGACCACTGACGGCTGCAGGGCAGGCATCGTGGGATTCATGTTCATGCCGATGGTGTTGAAGGCGGCAAGGCCTACTGCAGCCAGGGGCAGGGAGAATCTTTTCAGGAAGTCTTTTACCATCGTGTCAGTCAATCTTGAATTCAGAGATTTCCTTATTCAGGCGGCTAAGTATCGACATCTTTATGTCGTAAAGGGTGTCGGAGATGTCTACCTTGTAGTAGTGGGGGTTGATGAGCCTTCGCTCGGAGGGGCTGAAATGGGCGAGGGTGTCATTGTAGAAGGCTTTTTTCTCCATAAGGGTATGGGCAGGGCAGCAGCGGACTCCGTCCTTGATGACCTGGAGCTGAAGGGTACGGTAGGTGTATGAGCCCGCCGGGAAGGTCTTGTTCTTGTATTTGTCGCGTTCGTCACAGATGGTGAATTCCGCCCCTTCCTCAATCCTCTTGCTGAGACTGTCGCCGCGTATGCAGGTGACGTCGGCCTTGTACTTCTCCTCGCCGTCTTCTTTTGTTATGATTCTGTAAGTAATTTGGAATCCGGGATTTATGAGTTTGATGCGGTCCTCCGACCTTTTGAGGACGGGTTCTCCGTCCAGCTGGACCAGCTTATAGACGTTGCCGAAGCACGGGGCCGCCTTGCTGGTGGCGATGGCATCGCCCACGCCGTACGAATCTATCCTCGCCCCCTGCCTTTCAAGGTCGGAGATGAGATACTCGTCCAGGCCGTTGGTAGCGAATATCTTGCAGTTCTTGAGGCCATGGCTGTCGAGGATGTCGCGGACCTTTATGGAGAGGTAGGTAAGGTCGCCGCTGTCCAGACGGATTCCGTAGCCATATGGGTAGGTGTCGTCTATCCCGCATTCGCGGAAAGCCCTGATAGCGTTGAGGACACCGCATTTGAGAGTGTCGTAAGTATCAATGAGGAGGATGAGGTTCTCTCCTCTGTGGGTGTTGATGTAGTCGATGAAAGCCCTGTGCTCTCCCTCTACCGAACTGCCGTAGGAAGTGACATAGCTGTGGGCCATGGTCCCTGTGGAAGGCACGCCGTTGAGTATCCCGGTGAGGATGTTCGAAGTGCTTGCGCAGCCGGCGATGATGGCGGCCTTCGCCCCGAAGGTCGCGGCCCACGGGCCGTGGGCCCTGCGGGATCCGAACTCGCTGACGGGATGGTTGGTAGCCCTGCAGACACGGGAGGCCTTGGTAGCGACAGCCATCTGGTGGTTCATGATGCAGAGCATCGGAGTCTCAAGTACCTGCGTCTGGATGAGGGGAGCTTCCACGGTGATTATCGGCTGGTTGGGGAATATGATTTCTCCTTCCCTCACGGCATACACGTTTCCCGTGAATTCCATCTTAGAAAGATACTCCCGGAACTCCTTGTAATCGTCTCCGGGAAGGAACCTTTCATAGAAATCCGCATCCTCCTTCCCGATTCCGCCTATCATTTGGATAACCTCCTCGGTCCCGCTGGCGACAGCCCAGTTGTTGTTTTCCGGGGCTACGCGGTAGAACATGTTGAATACGGCAATCTTGTCTTTCTTTCCCGTTTCCAGGAAAGATTTTCCCATCGTATACTGGTATTTGTCCGAGCAATACGCCCAATTAAGTTTGTCCATGTTGTTTCGTCAGACAGGTTCATGTATAGAATGCAAAGGTAAGATTTTTTGATATAAAATGCTTATATTCGCAAAGCTTATCCGAATAATCGGTGACAGTGACAATCAATTTAACGGTTCACTTAGTCATGAAACAGATCATCATCCCTTTATTGGCCATCCTGGCCGTAACGTTCTCCGGCGAGTCCCAGGCGAAAATCCGGAAGCATAATATCGAGAATCCCCAGGTGAAGGCCTTCTATGACCAGGTAAGGTATTCAGACTCGGATTATTCCTATTCGCTGATAGACAGGTACAGGGTAAGGACGCATTACCGCCTCGACCAGCCCTGGCCCGTGGAGGTGAACTGGGAATCCACGGTCGCTTCCGAGAACCTGAGGGTGGTCGTGAAGGAAGTGAAGCCCGGCAATGCGACGGTTCTCGACAAGACCATTGACGGCCATGCCTCAAGTTACTTCATCTGGAACCTCGTCCCTGGACGCCGCTACACCTATTCGGTCACGGACGGCAGCAGGGTGCTGACCAGCGGGAAGTTCTCGACCGAAGGCAGGAGAAGGATGATCTATGCTCCCAGCGTACATAATTTCAGGGATCTTGGCGGCATGAAGACCACTTCCGGAAAGACCTTGAAGTATGGAAAACTCTATCGTGGCGGCGAACTCGTCAACCTCACCGGGGAGAACAGGGAGAAGGTCCGCATACAAGTCAGTGAAGATGATATCAGACTCATGCACGACGACCTGGGAATCCGGGGAGAGATAGACTTCCGTTTTGACGGTGAACTCGGTTATGCCGACGACATCGAAGGGAACGAGATCAAATTCACCCCTCTCGGTGACGACGTGGCTTATTATAACATCCAGACACATCATGCCGGCCAGTTCGGACAGGATATGCGGCACGGTGAAATCTTCAAGACCGTCCTTCACCATTTGAGGAAGGGAGAGGCCGTTTATCTCCATTGCGTCGCCGGCGCTGACAGGACCGGGCTCATGTGCCTCCTTCTCGAAGGTGTCCTCGGTGTGCCCGAAAGCGACCTCATGAAAGATTACGAGCTCACTTCCTTTTCTATCTACGGCCCCAGGCGCCGCAACAACGGAGACATGAGCCATGGCCTTCCCATGCTGAAGGCATATCCCGGCAGCACGATGCAGGAAAAGATCACCAACCTGTTCCTCAGCGAGGGTGTTACCAGGCAGGAGATTGACGAATATACGGACCTGATGCTTTAAAGGATTTCTATGGAGAGTCTGAAGAATCTTTTCGAGTCCAATACTGGGCTGAAAGTCAGAGAGATCAATGAGATGACATCTTCCGGCAGCAACCGGAGGTATTTCCGCCTGAAGGCAGGGAACCTGTCGCTCATTGGAGTTGTGGGTACCAATCTTGAGGAAAACAAGGCTTTCATCTCACTGGCCCGCCATTTCCGCGACAGGGGGATCAATGTCCCGGAGGTGCTGTATGTCAGTTCCAACGGAATGAGGTATCTCCAGGAAGACCTTGGCGACGAACAGCTTTACAGACTCGTCTCCCAGGGGAGGGCCAGCGGTGAATACAGTTCCTACGAAAGGATGCTTCTCCGCCACACCATGGAGATGCTCCCCAGGATCCAGTTCGATGGTGCCAAAGGCCTGGATTTCAGCGTCTGCTATCCCGAACCGGAGTTCGACGGAAGGATGGTGATGTTCGACCTCAATTATTTCAAGTACTGCTTCCTTAAGGCAACTGGCTTGGAATTCAATGAGGTGTATCTGCAGGATGATTTCGAAAAGTTCAGGGACGACCTTCTGAAAGATGGGGGCAATACATTTATGTACAGGGACTTCCAGGCACGGAACGTGATGATACGGGACGGGGAGCCCTGGTTCATAGATTTCCAGGGGGGACGCCGTGGGCCAGTCTATTACGATGTGGCTTCTTTCGTATGGCAGGCCCGTGCAAGATATCCTGAGGACCTCCGCCGTGAAATGGTCAAGACCTACATCAACTCCGTCAGGGAATACATGGATGTCGACGAAGACCATTTCCAGGAGAGGCTTCGCCTTTTCGTCCTTTTCCGTACCCTCCAGGTCCTAGGGGCCTACGGTTTCCGCGGCTATTTCGAGAAAAAGCCCCATTTCCTCGGATCCGTTCCCTACGCCCTCAGCAACCTCCGCAGGCTCCTCGCGACTCCTTTCGAAGACTACCCCTATCTCAACGATACCCTGGTGAAACTCACCACACTTCCTCAATTCAATGAATTGGCTGAGGACAAGAGGCTGGAAGTCAGTATTATAAGTTTCGCTTACAAGAAGGGGATACCCGTGGATTCATCAGGCAACGGCGGAGGCTATGTGTTCGACTGCCGCTCCATAAACAATCCTGGGAAATACGAACATTTCAAGAGATTCAACGGCCGCGATACGGAGGTGATAAAGTTCCTCGAGGACGACGGGGAAATCCTGTCTTACCTCGACCATGTGTATTCCCTGGTCGATCCGCACGTCAGAAGGTTCATCGCCAGAGGATTCACCCATCTGCAGGTCTGCTTCGGCTGCACCGGCGGCCAGCATCGGTCGGTATACTGCGCGGAGCATCTTGCGGAGCACCTCTCCGACAAGTTCGACATCAAAATCTCCCTCACCCACCGCGAACTCGGCCTCGGCAGGATACTGTAGGGTATGGGAGAAGGGGCTATTCCGCCTGCTGGAAGTCTGCGGGAATAAGTTCGCAGCTGCCTTGGGGGGTAGCGGGTTTTACCTTGGAAATCAGCCAGATGCAGGCGGCGAGGACGGCCAGCCCGAGGACGACCGTTATCATGTAGGTCTCCGGAGAGAGGACCTCCTTGAGGGAGTCTGCCTGGTCAAGCTGGGGAAAAGCCTTGGTCAGGACCACCGAGAAGGTGTTGTTGACGCAGTGCATCAGCATGGTAAGCTTCAGGGAACCTGTCTTCCAGTATACATAGCCGAAGAGGCATCCCAGGAGGAATGCGGCGAAGCCCTGCCACAGGTTGCCGTGGATCGCGGCGAAGAAGACCGCTGAGATTACGATTGCCCAGACGGGCTTCAGGCCCCGGGTCTGAGAACCGTCTGCAGCGGTACGCCTGTAATTGAGCAGACCCCTCAGGACCATACCCCTGCAAAGCCACTCCTCGAAGATGGGGGCGAGGACCGAAACGCTCAGCAGCGTGAGCAGGATGGGGCCTCCCGTGAGGCTTTTCATGGCATTCTCCCATTTCTCCGACATCGGAGGAAGGATATTGTTCATGGGATCGATGCCGAAGGCGCAGGCAAGGACGGCTGCGGAAACGATCAATGCAAGCGATAGACCGCCGAGAGGGACGAAATTGTTGTTGTCCAGGCGGTACCCGTCCTCGAACAGGGCGTTCCTGCGGCTGGCGGTCGCGCTGTATATCATCGCAGGGAGGAACTGTATGACGTATACGACGGGGGTGCCGTATGCCATGGCCTGTTCCCTGGGAAGGAAAGCCAGGAAAATGGAAAGCGCCATCATTCCCAGCAACATGCCGGCGAGGAGAAGGCCGAGCAGGCCGAACATGCCGCCTATTCCGGGGACATGCCAGGAGTAGCCGGCGAAAAGGTCGAAGTTGTGGATCTTGCGGGACGGTCTCATATAAGGGGAAAATTATTTGTAAAGAGGTGACGGATAGACTCCTTCTTTAACGAGGGAGGCGAATTTGGCTACCACGGCGGGGCGGTCTTCCTTGTAGGTTACGCCGAACCAGTGGGAAGGGGTGGAGAGGACGTCGCAGGTGGCCTGGCCGCCGTGGATCATGCAGTCGATGGCATATGGGATGTAGAATTCTTTCTTCAACTCTCCGATGTTCTTCTCCAGGAAGCCTTCGAATATCTTTTCGCTCAAGGCGAAATAGTCGGGGGTGAATCCCCACATGTTCATGGAGCACAGGGCCTTGCTGTCAAGCTCGACATGGGTTTCTCCATTCACCGAGTTGTCTCCGTAAACCTTCCCGTCCGTCTCTTTGGCGATGTTCAGGTGCTCTTCGATGGAGGTAAGCCTCCTGTCTTCGTCATAATGGCAGATTCCCCTTGACACGCCACCGCTTTCCGAAAGGGTATGGTCGAGTTCGAAACCTACTATGCAGTAGCTCCCGGCAGAACCTTCATGGGCCCTGCACCAGTCGCCGAGTACCTTGAAAGACTCCTTGCCATAGTAGTCGTCTCCGTTTATTACCGCGAAGGGCTCGTGGATGACGTCTTTGGCCATAAGGACGGCGTGGGCCGTGCCCCAGGGCTTCTGCCTCTCCGGGTTGAGGGTGAACCTGGCGGGAATCTTGTCGAGTTCCTGCACTACGAACTGGAATTCGAGCGGCTCTCCGTCGACGCATTTTACTCCCTGGTATTTGGCCTTGACGGCATCTTCGAACTGCTCGCGGAAGTACTCGCGTACAATATAGACTACCTTGCCGAATCCGGCCTTGACGGCATCGTAGATGGAGTAGTCGATAATGGTTTCCCCGTTGGGCCCGAGTCCGTCCATCTGTTTCAGTCCTCCATAACGGCTGCCCATTCCGGCAGCAAGTACCAATAGCGTAGGTTTCATCGTATTTTGTTTTTAACTGTTTTCTTATCACACAAAAATAATTAATTTTGCACAGATATGCGGCATTTTTCAAGTAAATGGGAAAATTAAGGGAAATATGGAATGGAAAAGGGGAGGGAAGGAGTCCTGAGGAAAGGTCTTTCCTTAAGTATTTCATCTTTTCCACCCTCGTGTTCATCATCCTTGTGGGCTTCGTCAACAAGAATAATGTAGTCCGCTGGGTCCGTTCATCCATCCGCATACACAACCAGAATCGCCAGATTGAGCGTTATGAGCAGGAAATCAAGGCGATGGACCATGAAATAAAGGGCATCCTCTCCAATCGCGATTCCTTGGAGCAGTTCGCCCGCGAGAACTTCCGTCTCGCCGCTCCCGGCGACGATGTCTATCTGGAAGAACAGTGATGAAGGCGATGGTTTTCGCTGCCGGTCTCGGGACCCGTCTCAGGCCTCTTACCGACACCATTCCCAAGGCCCTGGTCCCTCTTGGCGGAGGCACCCTTCTTTCAAATACCCTTCTCAAGCTAAAGGATTCCGGATTCAATGACGTGGTCGTGAACACTTTCCACTTTGCCGACAAGATAGGATCCTACCTTCGCGACAACGACGGTTTCGGGATGCGGATAAGCATTTCTGACGAAAGGGGAGTCCTCGACCCGTCCGCCCCTCTTGAAACGGGAGGAGGCATACTCCATGCCCGCCGTTTCCTGGAAGGCGGCCCGTTCCTGGTCCATAACGTGGATATAATATCCAACCTTGACATCCCCTCCTTCGTTTCAGCGGCATCTGCCGGGACAAGGCTTGCGACAATTCTCGTGAGTGAGAGAAAGACAAGCCGCTACCTTCTTTTTGACAAGGAAATGCGTCTGGCCGGATGGAAAAACGTCTCTACCGGTGAAGTGAAGAGCCCCAGCCCTGAACTTGACCTTCGCGGCCTGCGGTGCCTTGCCTTTTCCGGCATCCATTTCATCTCCAACGATATATTCGATGTGATGGATGATATGGAGGCATCGCCGGAGAAATATCCGCTTTATGATGGAGAGGGCCGCATCGTGGCAGCGGGGGCTCCGGGCCGCCGGTTCTCTATCATAGATTTCTATCTGAGGGCGGCCTCCCTGCGTGAAGTGTGCGGTGTCACTGTCCCCGGCCTCGAACTGATCGATGTCGGCAAACCTGAGACCCTCGCCCTGGCAAGGGAATATCAGAATCCTACGTAGGAAGAGGGGGAGAGGGCACGGAGTTCGTCCTTCACCTGCTCGGATACGGATAGGGAGTCGATGAAATCCTCAATCGTTATCTTGTCAATGGCCTTCCCAGTACGAGTCAGGGCCTTCAGGGTTTCATAGGGGTTAGGATACCCTTCCCTGCGGAGGATCGTCTGGATGGCTTCCGCGATCACGGCCCAATTTTTCTCAAGGTCGTCGCTGATGCGGGACTCGTTGAGGATCAGTTTTCCGAGCCCCTTCTTCAAGGAGGCCAGGGCTATGAGGCCGTGGGCTACGGGAACACCGTTGTTCCTTTGTACGGTGCTGTCGGTTAGATCCCTCTGCAGCCTGGAAATCGGGAGTTTGAGGGAGAGGAAGGTAAGCACGGCGTTCGCCATCTCGAGATTCCCTTCGGCGTTCTCGAAGTCGATAGGGTTGACCTTGTGGGGCATTGCGGATGATCCGACCTCACCGGAAACGACTTCCTGGTGGAAATATTCCATCGAAATATATGTCCAGATATCCCTGCAGAGGTCGATGAGGATGGTGTTTATCCTGCGGAGGCAGTCGAATATGGAAGCCAGGTTGTCGTAGTGGTCGATCTGGGTGGTGGGGAATGAACGTTTGAGGCCGAGTCCGGCAACGAAGGTATCGGCGAATGCCGGCCAGTCTATTCCGGGATATGCGGCTTTGTGGGCGTTCATGTTGCCGGTTGCGCCGCCGAACTTCGCCGGATAGGTGAGAAGGGAGAACTGGCGTAGCTGTTCTTCAATCCTTGAGGCGAAGACATTGAACTCCTTGCCCATGCGGGTCGGAGAGGCGGGCTGGCCGTGTGTACGGGCCAGCATGGGGACATCCTTCCAAAGGGCTGCGTCTGATTCGATGATGTCCAGCACCTTCTTGAGTTCGGGGATATAAACCTGCTCCAGGGCGTCTTTGAGCATCAGCGGCTGGGCTGTGTTGTTGATGTCCTGCGAGGTAAGGCCGAAATGGATGAATTCCGCCCATTTCCCAAGCCCCATCTCCTTGAATTTCCCTTTTAAATAATACTCCACGGCCTTCACGTCGTGGTTGGTGGTCTTTTCCGTCTCCTTGACCTTCAGGGCCTCCTCCGGAGTGAATCCGTCGCAGATGGAGCGGAGTGAATCTGCCGGGATGGGGAAATCCTTCAACTGGGGGAGGGGAATCCCGCAGAGAGCGATGAAATATTCCACCTCGACCTTCACCCTGTACTTAATGAGGGCGTATTCGCTGAAATAGCCTCTGAGGCTTTCCGTTTTTCCTGAATATCTTCCGTCAATCGGGGAGACGGAGGTCAAAGAGCCGATGTCCATTTGTATCCGTTTTTTATGAGATAACAAAGATAACCTTTTTCAGCCTAATTTCCCTCCTGGACCGTGAAAAAATCCCTGGCTGGGAGGAGGGGTGAATACTTCTGCCTCAGCTCGCTGAACAGCTGGGCGGTGTACCTGGTGAATCCGGGCCCTTTCCAGGTACTGGTGTTCGTCACCATCACCCAGCATTCCCCGTCCGGGAAGTATTTCACGAGTGCGGAGGTGCCGGAGAAGGTCCCCGTACGGGTCCATTCCCCCGTAGGCTTTGTGTCGTTCCAGCCGAGGGAGAAAGTGTCCTGGTCGAACCATTCGGTCATGTCTCTTATTGACGAAATCGACAGGATGTCAGGGACTTCCCCTCGTCCGTCAATGCAGGCGACAAAGCGTGTGAGTTCCGGGACGGATCCCATCCAGGCCCCTGCTCCGGAAAGCCCTTTGATGTCGTTTCCTCCGTAGCATCGG
>Ga0256405_10001073_pt1 | contig 79919 bp, 68 predicted proteins | sample RumenRJG_02DNA_FD_189096 | JGI IMG/M metagenome (GOLD analysis project Ga0256405, IMG submission 189096) | Bovine rumen microbial communities from Lethbridge, Alberta, Canada - RJG_02 | ecosystem: Host-associated > Mammals > Digestive system > Stomach > Rumen | place: Canada: Alberta... | reverse complement strand
CGTGCCGGCGCTCTCCGCCAATAATTCGTCGCCTACGGCTCCTCTTTATTGGCGGAGAGCGCATCTGCAAACATCATGCCTTATTTTTGTTTGTTGAGTGTAACATATCATTGACATTCCAACACTTTTTGTCAACGTAACTTCCTGTTCTCTCTTGACATTTTTTGCTCGGTATGGTATAATAAGCGCAAGGAACCATACATGATGTTTTATTGCTTCATGTTTTTGTGCGGAGGAAAGTATATGGAAATTAACAACATATTTATCGGAGAATCAGATCAGATCAGATAGAGTACAAACGCGAACGCCCCGCCGACTCCAAAAAATATCTTAAAACTGTCGTTGCTTTCGCAAACTGTAAAGGCGGAAGACTTCTTATCGGTATCGAAGACTCACCGTTGCGTGCTGTCGGAGTACCGAATGATAAGCTGTTCAGAGAGAAGGATGCTATTGCCAACGCAATAGCGGACGGCTGTCATCCCATGATCATTCCCGATATTTCTGTCATAACAGTTGAAGGAAAATCTGTTATAACAGTAGATATCCGACCCGGAATGCAACGCCCTTATTATCTTAAATCGGAAGGCCTTGAAAACGGGGTATATATAAGGGTAGGTGGAACGACCCGCCGCGCGGATCAGTACCAGATACAGGAAATGCTTTGTGAAAGCACCCACCGTAGCTATGACAAATCTCCTTGTGCGGGATTGGATATAACGGAACAGGACATCACATCTTTTTGCGAGCACTTATCCGATATAGCAGCTGAAAACGGTCAGAAAAGAAAAGTATCGGTCAATCAACTTATTTCATGGGGTGTATTGATCGAAGAAAACCACAGGCTGCTTCCTTCCAAAGCCTTCGCACTTCTGAACGGCAACGATATTTTACCTACCAGAATACAATGCGGAATATTTAAAGGAACTACTCGCGCTGTATTTGTAGATCGCCGCGAATTTAAAGGTTCTATCATAGAGCAGGTTAATGAAGTCTATAAATATGTACTTTCAAAAATCAATCTAGGCGCGAATATAAAGGGATTGGCGCGTCATGATGTTTTTGAGCTACCGGAAGAGGCAATAAGAGAGGCTCTGGTAAATGCTGTAGTACACAGAAATTACATTGACAATTCCGCGATTCAGGTCGCTCTATATGATGATCGGCTTGAAATAACGTCGCCGGGCGGGCTTATACGCGGTCTGACGGTCGAACGGATCAAGCAAGGCGCTTCAAAGACCAGAAACGAAGCGTTGGCAGAGGTGTTTTCCTATCTGAACATGATAGAGCAATGGGGAAGCGGCATACCGCGAATGATCGAACTGCTTACCAATAACGGATTAAAACCTCCGGAATTTCAGGACACCGAGGCTTCGTTCAGAGTAATATTTTACAGACAGAATGGTATCAATGATACTGTTTCTGACACCAATGACACCATTGATGAGACCAATCTTCCAAAATCTCTTTCAAGAGCAGAACTTGATGTCATTATTTTGAATATACTCAAAAACAATCCTCGGATAACCCAGTCACAGGTCGCTGACAAGCTCAGCATATCGCTGGCAACAACAAAGCGAAAGCTGTTACGCCTGCAGGAGGAAGGAAAGTTGACCCGCATCGGCAACAATCGGACTGGACACTGGAAAGTAAACTGAAAGGGAGAACAAATGGACATCTACGAAGTAATTAACCGTATGCGCACCGAGCGCAAGCAGATAGAAGACTTCAACCTGCGCGTGACATACTACGCCAGAGTATCGACCACCCGCGACGAGCAGACGATGTCGATAGAGAACCAGGAAAGCCACTTCCGGGAGCTGATACAGCGCAACACGAACTGGAAATATGTGGAAGGCTACGCAGACCGTATCCGCGGGGAGAATGCCGAGAACCGTGTACAGTTCCAGCGAATGATACAGGACGCTTATGACGGCAAATTCGATCTTATTCTGACGAAAGAAGTCAGCCGCTTTGCGCGCAACACCATAGACAGTCTGACATACACCCGCGACCTGCTGAAACATGGAGTGGGTGTATTCTTCATGACGGACAATATCTGCACGATAGAGCCGGACAGCGAGCTTCGGCTTACAATCATGTCGAGCATAGCGCAGGACGAGGTGCGCAAACTTTCCGAGCGCGTGAAGTTCGGTCATCGCAAGGCTATCGAGAACGGACACGTCATCGGCAATTCCCGCATCTTCGGCTACGACAAGGATCACAGCAAGCTTGTCATCAACGAGAAGGAAGCCGAAATGGTGAAGCTGATATACGAGACCTACGCAACCGGCAATTACGGTCTGCGCGACATTGAGAAGCTGCTGTGGAACAAAGGCTACCGCAGCCGTGCCGGAAAGCTGATACACCACAATACTATCGGCGGCATCATACAGAACCCGAAGTATAAGGGTTACTACTGCGGCAACAAGGTAAAGATCACCGACTATCGCACCAAGCAGCAGAAATTCCTGCCGCCGGAAGAGTGGGTAATGTTCAAGGACGAAACCGGCGAGATCGTCCCAGCGATAGTCTCCGAGGAAATGTGGGACAAGGCAAATGAGATATTTGCCGAGCGCAGTATGAAAGTAAAGGCAACAGACCGTTCCGCAAAGAAGACCTCTCCCCTCTCCGGAAAGATAATCTGCGGAGTCCACGGTGTCCCGTTCTGGCGGACATCATACAGCAAGGAGCTTCACCGGGACGAGCCGATATATGAGTGGATATGCCGGGAAAAGAAAAAAGGCAAGGCAGCCGACTGCCCCACCACGGCGATCTACGAAAAGGAGCTATACACGATACTCAGCGATGTTTTCATAAATCTTGCGGAGAATATCGACAGCTATATCGAGCAGTTCGTCAATCTGTACGATAACGAGGATAAAGACAAGACAGATGATCGTGAAGCGGAAGAGATGCGGAAGCAAATCGCTGCACTTGAAACTAAGAAAGAAAAGCTCCTTGACCTGTACACCGACGATGCTATCACAAAGACAGAGTTCAGAAACAGAAACGACGCACTGAATACCGACATCACACGGCTTAAAATGCAGCTGAACGAGCTGCGCAGAGAATCCCGCGGTAAGTCAGAGCTGCTGCGTGATATGAAGGAGATACGAAACGCGTTCAACAATGACCTCGTTGTAATGGACGGAGTTCTTGACCGCCAGACTGTAAACGACATGTCAGACCTGCTGATCGACAAGATCGTTGTTTACCCGGAGAAAGCCCGTACAATGCGGCTTGAGGTATGCTTAAAGCTCGGCATTACAGAGGAAAGGCACTGCCATTCCCTCACACCGCGTTCAGGAACCATTGTGAAGAAAATGATCGAAAGCTATCAGAATTCCGCTAAGTAACGGTATTCCGAGTTTAAATGCCCTCGCAGCAGCGAGGGCATGTTTTTGTTTAACAAAATACAACATCATTCAACGCTCCGAGTAATATTAATAAAAGTATCGGTGTTTTTTTCAAAAAACTGTTGACATATCTGAAAAAAGTGCTATAATATATTTAGCACTCAAAAGCCGAGAGTGCTAACAAGAGAACAAAGGAGACGATATATTATGGCAAAGAAGCAGTTCAAGGCTGAATCCAAGCGCCTGCTGGAAATGATGATAAACTCTATCTATACGCACAAAGAGATATTCCTGCGTGAGCTTATCTCCAACGCAAGCGACGCTATGGACAAGCTTTATTTCAAGTCTATGCAGGAGAATCTCGGCATAACAAGAGAGAACCTCGGTATTGACCTCGCATTCGATAAGGATAAGCGCACTATCACAGTTACCGATAACGGAATCGGTATGAATAAGGACGAGCTTGAGAACAACCTCGGTGTTATCGCTCAGTCCGGCTCTTTCAAGTTCAAGCAGGACAACTCTGATGCGGACAAGGAAGAAGTCGATGTTATCGGACAGTTCGGCGTAGGCTTCTACTCTGCATTCATGGTTGCGAAAAAGGTAGAAGTGCTCACAAAGAAGTACGGCGAAGAAACCGCATATCTCTGGAGCAGCGAAGGTGTTGACGGATACACAATAACCGAAGCTGAAAAGGACACCAACGGCTCCGTTATCACACTTTACCTCAAAGACAACACCGACGATGAGGATTACGGCGAGTTTCTTGCGGAATACAAGCTCCGCAGCCTCGTAAAGCGCTACTCCGACTATATCAGATACCCGATCAGAATGGCTGTCACCAAGCGCACTCCCAAAGAAGGCAAAGAAGGAGAATACGACGAGACAACAGAGATCGAAACGCTCAACAGCATGGTGCCGATCTGGAAGAAGTCCAAGCAGGAGCTTACCGACGAGCAGTACAACGAGTACTACAAGGAAAAGTTTCTTGATTATATGGATCCGCTGGTTCATATCCATTCCAAGACGGAGGGTACAGCGACATACAATGCCCTGCTGTTCATACCTAAAAAGGCTCCGTTCGACTTCTACACAAAAGAGTACGAAAAGGGACTCCAGCTCTACTCCAGCGGTGTTATGATAATGGAGAAGTGCGGCGATCTGCTCCCGGACTATTTCAGCTTCGTAAGAGGACTTGTGGACAGCGAAGATCTCTCGCTCAACATCTCCCGTGAGATGCTTCAGCACGACAGACAGCTTAAGCTGATAGAAAAGAGCATTGAGCGTACCATAAAGAATGAGCTGAAGAAACTGCTGAACAATGACCGCGAGAAGTATGAGGAATTCTGGAAGAACTTCGGTCTCCAGATAAAGTACGGTCTGTACAGCTCCTACGGTATGCAGAAGGAATTCCTGCAGGATCTCCTGCTCTTCACTTCCAGCGCCGAAAAGAAGTACACAACTCTCGAAGAGTACGTTACAAGAATGAAGGAAGGTCAGGACGCGATCTATTTTGCAAGCGGCGAATCTGTCGCAAAGCTCGATACTCTGCCCCAGACCGAGATGCTCAAGGACAAGGGTTACGAGATTCTGTACCTCACCGACAACGTGGACGAGTTCATCGTGAAGATGCTCGTTGACTACGACGGAAAGGAATTCAAGTCGATACAGTCCTCCGATGCAGACTTTGAAAGCGAAGACGAAAAGAAGGAAAAGAAGGAAAAGACCGAGCAGAACAAGGATCTTCTCGGAGAGATAAAGAAGGCTCTCGAAGGCAAAGTCGCAGATGTCCGCATCTCCGCAAAACTGCGTTCTCACCCGGTATGCCTTACCAGCGACGGCGAAGTTTCGCTTGAAATGGAGAAGGTACTCGGCGCAATGCCCGGCAACGAGATGAAGCCAAAGGCAGACAGAGTTCTCGAGATCAACGCGGATCACCCGATATTCTCAAAGCTCCAGTTCCTCTACGACAACGACAAGGAGAAGCTGTCCGACTACGCGGATATCCTTTACGATCAGGCGCTTCTTATAGAGGGACTTGAGATCGAGGATCCTGTTGCTTACTGCAACAAGGTTTGCTCGCTTATGGTCTGATCGCTTTGCCTTAGATCCGGAGATGCAGGGCTCTGCCCTGCACCCGCTTCTTTTCGGACGCGAAAAGAAGCAAAAGCGAATCGCTTCGCGGCTGACTGACAGGAACAGTGTATAGGAAGGAAGCTATGAGCAAGGAAATAGAAATAAAGATACATCAGAACTCAATTTTATTAGGCGTGCTGATGGCTGTCAGTTTAATAGCTTTCATAGGGTGCGGTATTCATTTTCTGTTGTCGTTCTATCAGAGTTCACTCTCTCTGATAATGCTTATTCTCTCCCTCGCAAGCGGCGCACTGTTTGGATTTTTCATTTACCTCGATCAGCGTCCCACTGTGGTGTGGTCTGACGGTGAGCAGCTCTGCCGGAAGCATTTTTTCCGTGAACACCGGATATATCTCACCGAGATAACCGATGTTATCTGCGAGCCATACTCCGTAAGTTCGCGCTACGGGACATATCAGCGTATCAGACTTACCCTTCGGACACAGGACAAAGATATAGTGCTGAATGACACGGTAAACGCCGGCGATCTGATAGAGGAAAAACTCGGCAGTAAAAAAGTGTCGCTCCCGCTTATGCAGCTTAACAGCTACCTCAGAGAACACTGCTTCAAACAATGAATATTACGGGAAAGGAAATAGAATGACTGACAAGGAACTGTTCTCGAAAATAGACCACACTCTGCTGTCACCCACAGCGACGGTCATGCAGATACGCACACTCTGCGTGGAAGCGTCCGGCTACGGCTGTGCAAGCGTCTGCATACCGCCCTGCTATGTAAAGCAGGTTCACAAGGAATTTCCGGAACTGAACATCTGCACAGTCATCGGCTTTCCTCTCGGCTACACCAGCACCGAAGCAAAGATTGCGGAGACAAAGCAGGCACTTGCTGACGGAGCGAACGAGATAGATATGGTGATAAACCTTGCCGCAGTAAAAAACGAGGACTACGACACGGTAATTGACGAGATCGTCCAGCTTAAAGCCGTCTGCGGAAAGCACATACTTAAAGTTATCGTCGAGACCTGCTATCTCACGGAGAACGAGAAGATAATGATGTGCCACGCGGTCACGACTGCGGGTGCGGATTATATCAAGACTTCCACCGGTTTCGGCACAGGCGGTGCTACATTCGACGATATAAAGCTGTTTGCTAAGCATATCGGCAGGAACGTGAAGATCAAGGCTGCCGGCGGTATCAAATCCCGCGAAGACATGGAAGAGTTTGTCCGCCTCGGCTGTTCACGGCTCGGAACAAGCTCCGGCGTTCGTATCCTGACACAGAAGAAAAAGTGAGAGATCGAATCCGCAGCGACACTCTTCTATTGACGGGTGCGCCAGCTCGGTCAGTTATATTATTTATCTAAACACAAAACCAGCTTACAGAATAATACTCTGTAAGCTGGTTCTTGTTATTCTGAACGAAATCTTCGCCAATCTCACTGCATTTCTGTCCGCACTCGCCCATAGCTGTGCACTCTGAAATACTGCATTGGTTTAGGGTGTCCAGCCCCCTTTTTCAAAGGGGGCTGGCGGGGTCCGGGGCAGCGCCCCGTCTCAAAGATCTCTCAACTCTCTTCAAAATCTGTGTGGATCGAGAAGTCGGAACCGACGGGATTATCGGTGATCTCGGTAAATGTTCCGGCTTTGCGGACGCTTTGAACGAGCCAGTTGATCTTCTGGATATTGTCGAACGTCATGGACTGACCCTTTTCTACCATTACAGAGCCTTCCGTATCCTTTATCTCACCGGTGAATACCTTCGCATTACCCGCCTTTATGTACTCATAAAGCTTGTTGCATATATCCTCGGTTCCCTTCTCTGAACTGAGTCCGAAGTTTACGAGACGAACCATACCGGACGCAACGTTTCCGGAGTAAACTTCCGGATTGAAATTATCATTGACTATGGAGCGTATCACATCGACAAGATGTGTGCTGAAATTGAAGAAATATCCGCTTATGTAGTTATCCGGCGCGATCTCCGGCATATTGTAGCAGTTCGCTATCACCTTGACATTCTTGTCCGCGCAGTAGCGCACCGGATAGTCGGTCTCCATATACGACATTATGATATCGCAGCCCTGCGCAATAAGATCATCGACTGCCGCTTCTATCTCCGACTTGCTGTTAGACCATGCCCAGTTCACACGCAGATCGGCTTTTGCACTCATAATCTCCGCAACGCCGAGGGCAAATCCGTCAATTACACCGTAAGCATTGTATTCGCCCGGATCAGCCACAACTCCTATCACATTTGTTTTTGTGTTGTGTGCAGCAGCAAGTCCGCATACATTTGCGGTCTGGTAAAGCTCACCGCCGAAGCTTGTTAAATGCGCGCCGGTCCCTGCATCTCCGAAGCTTATGAAATAAGTATCGGTTGAGGTCTTGTTCTCACGGAATGCCGAGTTCGCGTATTTCGGACTGCATGAAACTATGATATTGCATCCGTCATCTTTCAGCGTATTTACAGCCTCCGGGAACTCGGATACAAGCACATTCTCCACATAGCAGGTCTCCAGACCGAGTGAACGTTCTATCTGCGCACGGGCAACCTCGAATGCACCGTTCGTTGCTCCGTCGGAAACGAACCCGCTGTAAACGAAGCCGACCTTGTATATGATTTTTTCCTCCTCGGGGAGAGCCTCGTATTCAAAGATCTGCTCGCCGTTCTCATCGGTAACGGGATTTCCTTCCTCGTCAGTGACAGCTACCGTTTCAAGCGGTACCTCGGTCATGACCGGCTCGCCCTTGTCGTCGGTTACGGGATTGCCCTCTTCGTCGGTAACGGCTACCGTCTTCATCGGCACCTCTTCTTCCGGTTCATCACCCGAACAGCCGGAAAATGTCAGTACACAAGCCGCTGTTATTATCAGAGCGGATATACTTCCTATCTTTTTAAATATACCGGACATTTATCTATTCTCCTTTACTTTGTAAATGAGCATAATATTTCATATTATCAATTAATTATAGCACATAAAAATAAAAAAAGCAATAGAAAAATATGACCGGGAGAGATGATAAATATCAAAGGAAGATCTGCCGGCGCGGGCTCCGCGCTTATAGCACATAAGAATAAAAAATGCAATAGAAAAATAAAGCCGCGAGAGAAGACAGACAACAAAGGAAACTCCGCGCTTATTGCACATAATTCGGAAAAAATCATCACCTTTTTCAAAAAAAGACTGGATTTTTGAAAAAATATTTTGCTTTTTATGGTAAATTATGCTATACTATTCGTGTAATAATGTATAGGGACGTAGAAAATGACACATTCGTATAAAATAAGAACATTGGCAGTATTGCTTTCAGCTATTCTGGCCTGCGGGTCAGTATCCGGCTGCAGCACACCTTCCGGCAGCGGTATCACTATAAGCGCAGATGCACAGGCTATTGCCGACGAGTACTTCCCCGGCGACAGTTCCCGCTTCACCGCCTGGAAAGACACGGACAGGAATAAAGTTATCGCTTCCGTTGACGAGCCGGAGCATATCCCGTATTTCGACATCACTTTCGGCGACTTCATCAGCGAGTATATGTACTATCTTATAAACTACGGCATCACTGACGATATGTCTCCCGAAAACATCGAGTCCTGCAAGAACTACCGCGTGAACATCATCAATTATCTCACCTTTGAAAAGCAGTATATGTATGCCGCGGAGAAAGATTACGGCATAAGTGAAGCGACTCTTACAGAAGAACAGATCGGACAGATAAAGAATACTGCGGAACAGGTGCGAGCCGACTGGGCTATGAGTTTTTATGAAGCTGCAAGCGCAAAGCTCGGCGGGAAAGCCTCCTCCGAAGAAGTTGACCGGCTGTGCAATGAAGCTCTCGAAGCGCTGCTGAAAAAGTGCGGGATAAACGAGGACATCTTCTATAAATGGGAGCTTAACAGTAAAATACAGCAGCTTGCTCTCGATGCAATGGTAAACGATGTCGAGGTAAGCGACGAACAGGTGCAGAAAGAGCTCGACAGGATAACCGCCGAAGCGGAAGAAGCCGCAGCAGACAATGTCACGGAGTATGAGCGCAATTCGTCTTATCAGATGGCTTATGTTCCGGAAGGAACAAGAAAAGCACGTCATATCATACTGCATGCAAAGGACGGCGAGACAGAGGAAGAACTGCTTCAAAGGGCAAAAGACACTGCCGGGGAACTCAGTAAAGGCGCTGATTTCGATAAACTTCTTGAAGAACACGGCGGGCAGAGCGAGCATATCGTACTGCGCAATTCCGAAACTCTCGGCAAACAATATACCGCTGCGGTGTACAGCATCGACAATAAAGGCGGAGTCGCAATGCCGGTACAGAACAGCGACGGAAGCTTCTATATAATCCAGTACACCGGCGACGCTTCCGCCGAAAGCACACGGAATGCACTGAAAATACAGATAATGACATATCTGCTGTCCAACGCGAAAACGTCTGTGCAGATAGACGCTTATGAGCGGTGGACGAAAGACTATAAATATAATATTGACTGTGATGCCTTGAAGGTACTGCCGGAGGATATTGTTTCCTACGGCATTTCTCCGACCGGCATTCTCGGATAAAAGAAAGGAAAAACAGAAATGGCAGAAAAAAGAATACCGAAAAGAAGCGAAGTTGCCGAGGAATTCAAATGGCACATAAACGACATCTACGCCACCGACGCGGATTTTGAGAAAGCGCTTGATGATGCAGGAAAATATCCGGAGGTACTTGCGGGATATGCCGGAAAGCTTTCTGCGTCCCCGGAAGCACTTCTGGAGTATATGAAGCTTGACGATGAGATCACCGTCATTGCCGAGGATCTCGGCAACTACTCAAACCGGAAGAGTGATGAGGATACCACCGTAAGCCTGTACTCCGGCTACTGCGACAGAGTGAATGCGCTGTTTGTTGCGGTAGGAAGCGCCGCGGCATTCGCCGTTCCGGAGATCATCTCGATAAGCGATGATGATATGGAGCGGTTCTACAAGGAGCAGCCCGGTCTGGAGCACTACCGCCTCGCCCTTGACAGGATAAGGAGCAAACGCAGCCACATTCTCTCTCCCGAGGAGGAGCGGATAGCTGCAATGGCGGGAGAAATGGCATCTTCACCGGAGACGGTTTTCTCAATGCTCGATAACGCGGACATCAAGTTTCCAGATGCAACGGATAAGGACGGCAAAAAGCACCAGATCACCCACGGCAGCTATATCCCGCTCATGCAGAGCGAGGACAGGGAGCTGCGAAAGTCCGCATTCACAAACCTCTACAACACATACAAAGGATTTGAGAACACCTATACCGCAGTGATCGCCGCGCACCTCAAGACTCTTGCGTTCAACGCGAATGTGCATAAGTACGAGAATACGCTTGAAGCAGCTCTTGACAGCACAGAAGTACCGTCCGGCGTTTATTACAAGCTGATCGACGCAGTTCACGCAAACATGGATAAGATGTACCGCTATGTGGCGCTTCGGAAGAAGCTGCTGGGAGTTGACGAGCTGCACTACTACGATCTGTACGCGCCAATGGTAAGCGATGCCGAAGAAAAGATCACATACGAGCAGGCAAAAGAGACCGTGCTTGAAGCGGTAAAACCGCTTGGCGAGGAGTATTGCTCGATAATGCGCGGCGGATTTGAGAGCGGCTGGGTTGATGTGTACGAGAACGAGAACAAGTGCAGCGGCGCATATTCTGCCGGCGCAAGAGTCCACCCGTTCGTACTTCTCAATCACACAGACGATCTCCAGTCCGAGTTCACGATCGCGCACGAAATGGGGCATGCGCTTCATTCGTATCTCTCGAACAAGCATCAGTCCGTAACCTACGCGGATTATAAGATCTTCGTAGCGGAAGTAGCCTCGACATTCAACGAGTCTCTGTTGATGCAGCACCTTCTGCGGACTACGAAAGACAAGCGCAAGCGTGCTTATCTGATAAACTACTTCCTTGAGCAGTTCCGCACCACTCTGTACCGCCAGACGATGTTTGCGGAGTTTGAGCTGAAGATCAATGAGATGCAGGCGAGAGGTGAGGCGGTAACATCGGACGCGCTGTGCAAGCTCTACGGCGAGCTGAACGATCTCTACTTCGGCAGCGGTATAGTTCACGACCCGGAGATCGACCATGAGTGGCAGCGCATACCGCACTTCTACTATAACTATTACGTTTACCAGTACGCAACCGGATTCTCCGCCGCGATCGCTCTTTCGGAGCGTGTCCTGAAAGGCGGGAGCAAGGAAGCGGAAGATTATCTCGGATTCCTTAAAGGCGGCTGCTCAAAGACACCGATAGAGCTGCTCAAAGGCGCCGGCGTTGATATGACCGACGAAAAGGCTGTAAGCGATGCGCTCGCTCTGTTCGGCACTCTTCTTGACGAAATGGAAAAGCTCGCCGGAGAGATCTGAGGGCGGGACGCTGACCACGGCACAGACCGCCGTATTTAAAAGTGCTCTGCTATGGATTGCTAAAGCAAGAAATGCAGCGGATCGACAATTATTAATACTTAATTTGTATCTATCCATAGATATAATGAAGTAATTTCGTCACGATTCAGATATGCGCGCAGAGCGCGCTCCACAATTGTGAATTGTGCATTGTGAATTGTGAATTTGATTTAATAGAATGTGAGGATTTACCAATGAAAGAAATAGATTTAAGAGAACTTAACCTTAACCCGTTCAAGCTTATCGGAAACGATTGGCTCGTGCTCGCCGCAGGAGATGAAAGCGGCTGCAACGCTATGACAGTATCGTGGGGGCATCTCGGCTGTCTCTGGAGTCCCAATCGCCCCACTGCCGCGGTTTATGTGCGCCAGTCCCGTTATACAAAGGAATTCATAGATAAGCACGATCTTTTCACGCTGTCACTGATAGAGGACAGAGCCGCTCTCGGATATCTCGGTTCCCACTCCGGGAGAAACGAGAACAAGTTTGAAAATGCGGGTATCAAGCCGTTATTCATTGACGGCACGACTGCGATCGAGGGCGCAAAGCTCATATTCGTTTGCAGAAAGCTGTATAAAGCTCCGATATCCGCCGACTGCTTTATCGACAAGTCGATAGCTGCAAAGGATTACGCGAACGGCGACTTCCACGAGATGTATATTGGTGAGATAATCAAGACGTACGATTAAGTAATAGGAACCGCCTGCTGTGAATAAACACAGCAGGCGGTTTTTATTATGCAGGAAAAACGGTCTGCGTCAACGGCTGTATTGTATAGGCGCATTCACGCCATACTGCACATCATATCGTAGAATCCGGGGATAGCGGAAGTCGCCATTATCTGCGCTGCGGTAGCGACATCAATTATCGCGTGTCCGATCATGATCGGCACCGGATCGCGCTTTTTGTAGTAGTACGCACAAAGGATCACCGTAAGCGGCAGGAATGACAGAAAGCGGTACAGAATATATCTTACATCGAAGAGCGTCGGGATAAAGCTGTGCTGAAGCGCATAGAAAAAGGCAGGAATAAGAACTGCCGCGTACTTGTTTTTTATATTATTGACACCGCAGCCGAGGTAAAGCCCGTCCTCCGCGAATACAGTCGTTATCGGCAGCAGCGGTATGTTGACAGCCGCAAGAACAACGGGTATCGGCGCTATAATCATTGGTGCCGCATACGGTATCACGCCGTAGCACAGGAATCCCGCCAGAAACAATCCCCCCATTCCGAGCACAAGTATGACAACGGACACGATCACGACCTGATGCACCTTTGTCTGCCCCTTCTTATAGCCAATGAGTTCCGCAAAAGTCTGACCCGTGCTTCTGGCGGCAAAGATCAGCATTGCTATGGTCAGAAGATTTACAATGGTATCTGCGACTGACCACCAGCTGCTTATCTCATCTATGCTTTTATTGACAAGACCTGCGCCCACAAGAAAGATCAGTGGGAATATTATAGAACGCACCGGCATCAGATACGGGAGTGTTTTTCTGTCCATATTGTTAGCCTCTCTAACCAAACGTGATCATCGAAAGAAAAGCCGCAGCAATTATTATAAACTTATGCTGCGGCTGAAACTTCACTGAATCACCGACGCTCACATCAGAATGTGAAGTTGAGCGGCGGGGTATTGTTGTTATTGTTATTATTGTCGTCCTTGTTATTCAGAGACCTTATAGGCTTGGGCTTGCTGTGGATTATATGCGGGAAGAGTGATTTCTTTGCCGGTTCGGGCGCAGGCTGCTGTGCTTCCGGAGCAGGCTGAGGCGCCGCGAGTGTGGGCTGAGGTGCTGCCGGTGCGGGCTGTATTGCCTCGGCAAGTGTTCCGGCAGGTTTATCCGGCTGCACAGGCTTCACGGGTTCGGACGGTATCGAGGAATACTCGGACTTTACCGCCTGTACCGGCGAAGTCGGCATTATAGGCGCACCGCCTACGACTTCCGGCTCATTTGGCGTAAGCTCGAACGGTTCATCAAGGGGAGCTGTAATATCAACGTCCTCTTCTGAAATATCACCGCCGTTGCCTTCTGCCGTCTTATCATCGAAATCGAACACTTTCTCCTCTTTCTTGGGAGGTCTGTTAATAACGGGACGCTCCACCTCTCCTATCTGGGAGATGTTCTTGAGCTCAACGGTATGGTTGCTTGGTGCGATCTGTATGTCCTCGACAGGAACGGTAGTGATTATCTCATTGGGATTGATCTCGGCAACTCCGCCCAAAGGCTGTCCGTAATACGCATTTTCACCGTGCTTGCGGAAATAGTGCTTATCCATAAGAGCTTCGCTGATACGGGTAAGACCGAACTGGAAGTTGGTATTGAATACCGCCATGTGTGCGATCTCTTCAAGAACAATAGCATTTTCGACTGCCTTTTCGGGAGTCTCGCCCCATGCGAAAGGTCCGTGCTGTGCAACAAGGCATGCCGGCACTTCCATACAGCCGAGATTTCTTCTCGCAAATGTATCTACGATCGCATAACCGGTATTGCGCTCATATTCCTCGGTGATCATATTCTCTTCAAGCGGCATGGTGCAGGGAATATCGCCGTAGAAATAATCGGCGTGAGTGGTTCCGTATGCTACGATATCAAGTCCGGCCTGCGCCCATACGGTCGCATAGCGGGAGTGGGTATGTACAACGCCTCCGAGCTCCTCGAAAGCCTGATACAGCGCGATATGCGTGGGCGTGTCGGAGGAGGGGCGGAAATTGCCCTCAACTACCTTTCCGTCCATATTTACAACAACCATCTTGTCGGGTGTAAGCTCGTCATACGAAACTCCGGACGGCTTGATTACGATAAGACCGGACTTTCTGTCAATAGCAGAAACATTTCCCCATGTAAGTATTACGAGCCCGCTGTCGCGAAGCCGGATATTTGCTTTGCAGACGCGTTCCTTGAGTTCTTCGAGCATTATGACCTCCTGCGTAAGAAACGGATATATTTGATAATGAGACAGACCTGTCTCAAACAGTTTTACACAATAATATTATACACCTAATGCAGATTTATTTCAACTGCATTCCGAATTTTCTACAAATGTTAATAAAAAAGAGATAAAATTTTAGCAATTATCAACAACGCTCTATTTCACTTCAATAAAGTATTCCTTTTTCACCCTTCCGTTGCTGTCAAATTCGACCCCGTCGGCAAGCAGCATTTCCCGCTGGACATTCTCACCGCCGAACGCGAATGCAGATGAAACTTCCCCGAACCGGTTCACGACTCTGTAGCACGGAATGTGCTCCGGATCGTTATTGACGTGGAGCGCATACCCCACCACACGCGAAAGTCTCGGATTTCCGACAAGCTTTGCCACCTGACCGTAAGACGCGACTTTTCCGCGGGGGATCCTGCTGACTACCGCATAGATCTGCTCAAACGTGTTCATTACAGACCCTCCGCTTCATCGAGCCATAGCTTCGCGCAGATATCCGACGGCATATCGAAGTCGCCGGGAGCAAGGCTCACCGAGCCTATCCGCACGCCGTCCGGAGAACAGGAACGCTTGAACTGCTGGGAGAAGAAGCGGCGGCAGAAGACCTTAAGCCAGCGCTTTATTGTTTCGCTGTCATAAACTCCGTCAAAAGCCGTCTGTGCTATGCGGAAGATCTTCTCCGGTGAACTTCCCCGCCGTATCATGTGATACAGGAAGAAGTCGTGGAGTTCGTAGGGACCTACGCTGTCCTCGGTCTTCTGACCGGGAAGGAGCTCCGGGCTTATCGGCGTATCGACTATATCCCGCAGTACAGCCGCAAGTTCCGGCTTCGCACAGGAGCCGGCATAGTAAGCCACTATCTTCTGCATCAGCGTTTTCGGGATCCCGGCATTCACACCGTACATCGACATCTGATCTCCGCCGTATGTTGCCCAGCCCAGAGCAAGCTCGGAAAGATCGCCTGTACCGACAACAATGCCGTTCACATCGTTTGCTGTATCCATGAGCACCTGCGTGCGCTCTCTTGCCTGCGCATTCTCAAATGCCGCATTGTGCAGCTCAGGATCGTGACCGATATCGCTGAAGTGATGACTCACGGACTCGGAGATATTCACCTCACGCAGCGTTACGCCAAGCAGCTCACACAGCTTTACAGCGTTGCTCTTTGTGCGGTCCGTCGTTCCGAAGCACGGCATTGTGACAGCGATAACGTCTGTTCCTTCGATCGCGGCTGCGACAGAGTGACACACAATAAGCGCGAGGGTGCTGTCAAGTCCGCCGGAAACGCCGATCACCAGCTTTTTAGCCCCTGTATGCTTCACACGCTTTTCGAGAGCGAACATCTGCATTGCAAGCACCTGCTCGCATCTTTCCGCGAGTTCGTCCTCGTTTCCGGGAACAAACGGCAGCCGTGAAAACTTCCGCTCAAGGTTCGTAAGATCCGGCATAAGTGAAAATCCCACTGTCTCCGCATCTGCAGGAACCGTACCGTTCCTGCGCCGCTCATAAGCGATAAAGCCGAGATCTATATCCTCTGTAAAATCGACGCGGTAGGTCAGCCGGTCTCCTGCGAGAAGCTCCCTGCCGTTCTCATATATCATCACTCGTCCGGGATATACCGCGCCAGCCGTGCTTTCGCCCTGTCCGGCATTTGCGGAAACAAGGGCGCAATGCCCGTCATACGACATCACAGATGCCGCCGCTTTAAGGTATGCCTCCCTGCCTACCGTCTCCGGCTCCGCCTTCATCTGCAGGACAACACTTGCACCAGTCTGCGGCTTGTCGTCTCCGATGCAGACTTCGATCGTGAGATCGGGATAGGTTTCGCAGTCAAAACGGGTAACTGATGTTCCGGCAGAGAAATACCGCTTCTGCCGGACCGTAAGGCTTCTCTTCGGCACTACACCGATAACTTCTCCCTTTGCAAACACCGCCGCGCAGTCATACAGCGCTCCGTCAATGCGCAATGGAAGTCCGGCTGCACATACAGCGTCGTAATGGGCACAGGCGGAAACTATCCTGTCCAGCGCTCTCTGTGCGCCGTTCAGCAGTTCACTGTGCAGAAAAAGCTCGCCGCAGGTGCTTCCCGTAATGCAGAGCTCCGGCAGCACAATGACACGCGCTCCCGCTTCGTAAGCCGACTTTATGCGCCCGATTATGCTGTCGGCGTTATATTCGCAGTCTCCGGGACGTATCTCCGGGACTGCCGCACAAACCTTCAAAAATCCGTGTTTCATATCATACTCCATATTTCCGTGCAAGAACAGCCGCCTGTCTATTACCGGACAGGCGGCTGTTGTCAGCATTGCTTCATCACTTACGCGCGTTGTAAAGCTCCACAAGCTTCTGCTTCTGTTCCTTAGCCCTGTTGAGATATTCGCTGTAGTCGGTATCTTTCTTGTCCCTCAGCAGCTCGGTTATCTCGCAGACCGGCTCATAGACCGGCGTTATCGAGATGTTTCCGTACATACCTTTAAGTGCATGTGCCACTTCAAACGCCTTATCGAAATCCTTCGCGGCGATATACTTTTCAAGCTCATCGAGACGCTCGTCCGGAACAACGCTCTTTACGAGATCTATGTAGAATTCCTCATCGTCAAGGCATCTCGAAACGCCTTCTTCAACGTTTGCGCCGTAAGCCTTAAGATTATCAATAGTCAGCATACCATTCACCTTCCAGTAAGCTTATTTCAGATTGAGAGCATCCTCGATCAGCTTCTCAAACTCATGCTCGGGTACAGGCTTTGAGAAGTAGTAGCCCTGTATGATATCACAGCCCACTTTCTTGAGCAGCTCATACTGTTCCTTCGTTTCAACGCCCTCGGCAATTACCGGTATCTTGAGGAACTTTGCGATATCTATCATAAGCTGCACCATGCGCAGTTCCTTGTCGTCCTCGCATATCTTGCGGATAAACAGCATGTCCAGCTTCAGCGCATCTATCGGGAGTGTCGCAAGCATGTTGAGCGACGAATATCCCGCGCCGAAGTCGTCCATTTCCACGCGGAAACCGTCCTCGCGCAGCTTCTTCACAGTCTCGATTATCTGCTCGGAGTTGTCCGTATAAGCGGATTCGGTGATCTCCAGCAGATATTCGCTCGGCTCAAGTCCGTTTTCCTCTACGATATTCAGCAGCTTCTTCTCAAGATCCGGATCGTAGATATCTATACGGGAAACGTTTACGGAAACCGGTATAGTGATGCCGTATTTGTCCTTCCAGCGTTTGACCTGCGCCGCCGCTTCGCGCCATACATAATGGTCAAGCTTCTGCACAAGGCCGTTCTCCTCAAAGAGCGGAACGAAGTTTCCGGGACCTACCATGCCGTATTCCGGGTGTTCCCAGCGGATAAGAGCCTCTGCGCTTGAAAGCACCGGATCCACACCCGTGATATTGTATTTAGGCTGATAGTAAACCTTGAACTGCTTCTCCTCAACGCCGGCGTCCATGTCTCCGATAAGCTTTTCGGAATAAAGCTCCTTCTCGTGCATGGAATTGTCATATAACATGAACCCGGTCTTGTAATTGTTTCTGAGGGAGTTGCAGGCAAAAGATGCTCTGTCGAAGCGTGTCTCGATATCAATGCTCTTGTCAACCTCGCGGTAAATGCCCATGCGGAGGTTGATGCGGGAATTGCCGGACACTTCCGTAAGTTCGGTAACTATGCGGTTAAGCATCGCCTCATAATTATCTCTGTGAGAGATGTACATATAGAACGTATCGGCTTCACAGCGGCATGCGATACCGTCCGCCTCATCAAGTATGCGGTTGAGCTGTCCGGCAATGGTGCTTATAACCGTATCGCCGAAAAGCCTTCCGTGAAGCTCGTTTATGAGTCTGAAGCGGTTGACATTGATAACGATCGCGTCCATAGGTATTTCGGGATAATACTGATCGTGCCTTACGCTGTGCTGGAAGAAGAAGTCCTTTGTATAAAGTCCGGTTAGCGAATCATTCTCAGTCGCGCTTATGATGCTGCTGTCCTCGGCAAGCTCTATGGAGCGCCTTACTCTTGCGAGAATTACTTCCGGCATATCGTAGGGCTTGGTGATGAAATCGGCAGCTCCGAGCTGAAGGCTCCTTACCTCTGCTGTTCTCTCGGAAGTCAGCACGATAACAGGAATACGCGAGAGACTTGGGTCACCGTGAAGCAGAGCGAGCAGCTCATAACCGTCCATTTTCGGCATTATGAGATCAAGCAAAATCATCGACAGCGTCTTCTCACGCTTACGGATCAGGTCAAGCGCTTCCTGACCGTCCTCGGCGTAGATGACGTCGTACTCCTTTTCTATGATCTTACCGAGCAGACGGCGATTAACGTGCTCATCATCAACTATCAGCACCAATCGTCTGATGCCGTTTCTTGCACCTCTTACAGCCTCAGCCATTTCAAGTCCTCCGTTGTCTTAAGACTATACTGCATAAATAGCGTGCGCAGATTGCGCCGTCAGTATTTTCTAAACGCAGCTTTATTTCGCGGCATCCATGCCGCGTTTTGGCTACGTTAGAAAAGCATCGTGCTTTTTCGTCAGATTGGCTAAATTTGACGCAGGCTTGCTGGCGCAAGTCAAGGAAAATTTGGTCAAGATGACGGAATAATTTGCAAGCAAGGTGTGTGCGCCTATTTGTGCGGTATTGCCTTAACATTATTTACAAATATTATAACACACAGCGCTATAAATTGCAAGTATTTTACAAAATATTTATACCGGTACGGTATAATATAAAAAGTCCCGTGCTTTTTTCCAAAGCACGGGACAAAGATTTATTCTTTCTGTGCGGTCACGAAAGCAGGTCTGTGCCGGCTCCCATTACCGCGATCTCAACGGCAGATGCGTCTTCGAGATGAAAGACACCGAGCTTGTTGCCGGTCTTTTCGTTGTAGATCTCCTCGAGATGAGATGCCTTTATCATTGCTTCCGCATACTTCGGGTCTGTCTCAAACACCGCTTTTCCGGTATATCTGAGCCAGTGACCGTCCGGCTTGCAAGCCGCGATCTCAACCAGCGGATCAGCCTGCATCTGCTTATAAACGTCCTTGAATTCGCCTACGCCGAACAGCACCTTTCCGTCCATTTCGAGATGTGCGCCGAGAGGACGGATCTTAGGCTGCTTGCCGTCAACGGTAGCGAGGAAGAATATGCCGGCTTCATTCAGAAAGTCATTTACCTTGCTCATGTCAGACGCTCCTTATGAATTCTTCTTTTTCCAAGCGCTGTAGCCCTGCATAAGGCTCTCGGACCACTTTCTGCCCTGCCAGCTTCCGCCGTTTACCTTGTAGTAATAGTCGAAGTAGAGCGGGCTTCTGTTGGTATAAGCGTTGGCTGTGGATACAGTCTTCTCACCGCTTCTGAGCTCTCTTGCGAATACAACGAATCTTGTATCGACATCAGCGCCCATAGGATAGTAGCAGGTGGAAAGCGTGAGGAACTTATCGCCGTACTTGATATCGAGGTCAGGGTTGTAGAATACGCTTCTGTCGAATACCTGCTCGAAGTACCGGTAGAACTGGCTTTCGGAGGAGAAGTTGCGGAACTTGAAGTAGTTGAATACTTCGCCGTGTTTCTTCTCGGTATTTACGAACATACCTGCGAATACAACATAGTTGCTCTGTCCGCCGTAAGCAGATTCATACTTGAATGTGGGGTGCTTGAGGTAGAAGTTGAGACTGCCGTATCTTGCGGGATAGTAGTTTGTGATCTTTGCAAGACCTACGCCTGTTCTTATGTTGTGACCGTAGATAATGAGGTTGTCGGGACGGAGAGTCGATGTTACCGGTACATGGTAATCGGCGAATGTGGTGCCGATCTTGCTGTAGTCATATCTGCCGTAGAAGTCATGCTCAAGGTAGAACGTGTTGTTGGAAGCCTGTACTACCGGCTGATCGATAGGCGTGTCAGCGATCGTGAGCCAGCCTATGAAGTCGGAATTGAGCTTCTTCATATACTCGATATCGTGCTTGAACGGATAGATCGTGCTGCCGTAATTGTAACCGGAGGTATGCTCCTTAGCGGGAACCTTGTTGTAATCTATTACCTTGGCGGTGATAACTCCGGACTGCTTCTGTGCGGTATAAGTCTTTCCGGACTTATAAAGAGCAGCTACCTTGAACTTGTATGTACCTACTTTGAGGTTCTTGACCGTATAAGATGTACCCGCAACATTCTTGTAAGCAACATACTTGCCGGTAGAGCTGTTGTAAGCATAGATACGGTAAGCGGAAGCATTCGTTACCTTATTCCACGAAAGCTTTACGGAATTTGCAGTCGCTGCGGTCTTTATGCCGGTAGGAGCCGGGAGCTGCAGCTTCACGGACTGAGCGAAAGTCTTTGCCTGTTCGGTATATTTGCTGCCGGACTTTACGACTGCCGCCACCTGGAACTTTAGGGTGCTGCCGATTTTAAGGCTTTTAACAACGCATTTGGGAGATACCACAGTCTTGTAAGTATTGTACTTTTTCGTGGTGCTGTCAAAAACGAAAACTCTGTAGCCGTCAGCGCCCTTGACCTTATCCCATGTGATCTGGACAGCGGTAGCGGTATTGGAAACGACTGCTTTGACATTCGCCGGTGCAGCAAGCTTAGCTGCGGCGCTTGAAACGACCGTAAGCGGTTCAGCTATCTGCGGTACGCCGGTAACAGCCATAACACCCGCAAGAAGCACACCGATCAACCTTGTTTTCTTCATACTTTATCCTTTCGGTCACAGCCGGAGCTGTGCTCATAAAATATCTTATTCTGCCGTCGTGACAGTATTTTTATTATATCACAAAAAAAAGTCATTGTCAGCAGAATTTTCAAATTTGACAATAAAAAATTATCCGTAATTTTTATGCAAATTAACAATAAAACAGCCTGCCTCAATGCGGCAAGCTGTTCTGTTACTGTATTCGGTTCTTCTGCGGCTAAACGCAGATCAATACGCTTTGCCCCAGTAAACGAGGTGCTTTGCGGGCTTTCCGCAGCAAACGCAGGTGTCGGCAATATGCTCCTGTTCAAGCGGTATGCAGCGCGAACCCACTCCGGTTTTCTCCTTGACAGCGTCCTCGCAGGCTTCGTCGCCGCACCACATCGCCTTTACAAAACCGTCACCCTTTTCGTTGAGCACCTTAACGATCTCGTCCATGCTCGTGCAGGCATAAGTGCGTCTTTCACGGTTCTCAAGCGCCTTCTGATACAGTCCGTCGTGTACTGCCTTAAGCTTCTCCGCAGCTGCGGTCTCAAGCTCGTCGAGATTTACAAAGCTCTTCTCGCCGTTGTGACGGGTAACTATTACGCACTGACCGTTCTCTATGTCCTTGGGTCCGATCTCTATTCTGAGCGGAACGCCCCTCATCTCATATTCAGCGAACTTCCAGCCGGGAGAGTTCTCGCTGTCGTCCAGCTTTACGCGCAGTCCAGCCTTCTTCAGTCTGTCATAAAGCTCTCCTGCCTTTTCGAGAACGCCCTCCTTGTGCTGTGCAACAGGGATTATTACCGCTTGTATCGGAGCAACTGCCGGCGGGAGCGCAAGTCCGCTGTTGTCGCCGTGCGTCATTATGATAGCGCCGATAAGGCGTGTCGTTACTCCCCAGCTTGTCTGGTGAGGATATGTGAGCTTGTTGTCCTTGTTAGCGTACTGGATATCGAAAGCCTTTGCGAAACCGTCGCCGAAGTAGTGTGAAGTACCCGCCTGGAGCGCCTTTCCGTCGTGCATCAGCGCTTCGATAGCATAAGTGGAAACCGCGCCGGCGAACTTGTCGCTCTCGGTCTTCCTGCCCTTTATTACCGGAATTGCAAGTGCATCTTCACAGAACTTTGCGTAAACGTTCAGCATACGCTCGGTCTCCTCTACCGCTTCTTCGGCGGTAGCATGGATAGTATGTCCCTCCTGCCAGAGAAACTCTCTCGAACGCAGGAACGGACGTGTCGTCTTTTCCCAGCGGACAACATTGACCCACTGGTTGTAAAGCTTCGGAAGATCGCGGTAGGAATGAACGATGTTCTTGTAATGCTCGCAGAACAGCGTCTCGGAAGTCGGACGCACGCAAAGTCTTTCTTCGAGCTTCTCGCTTCCGCCGACAGTTACCCACGCGCACTCCGGGGCGAATCCCTCAACGTGATCCTTCTCCTTTTCAAGCAGGCTCTCTGGTATGAACATGGGCATACAAACGTTCTCGTGACCGGTCTCCTTGAACATTCCGTCAAGTATCTTCTGAATGTTCTCCCAGATTGCGTATCCGTAGGGGCGGATCGCCATACAGCCCTTAACGCTGGTGTACTCGATAAGTTCAGCTTTCTTGACGATATCGGTGTACCACTGGGCGAAATCCTCGTCCATATCGGTTATCGCATTTACCATTTTCTTCTCAGCCATTTTTATTCTCCGTTTCTTCAGGGCGCCGCATTTCATCTCCGTTACCGCAATTCAAAAGCACGCCCATAATCTTCAACTTTTTCTATTATATAACATTTTTTCGGATTTTGCAATAGCATTAGTAAAAAATGATAATTTTTTACGACAATATTTGACATTTTTGTAAAAATATGGTATTATATACATATATGTATGACATAAGCAAAGGACGTCACAGATGAGATTTTTAAAAAGAGCAATACCGGCTGCCGCGATCGCAGCCGCACTGTGTTCCTGCGCGGGAAACGCTCCGCAGATAATAGACCATACTCTTGCCGATGAAGCGCAGACTTATCTTATCACAGAGCAGGAGACCCTGCCGGAAACCGTGATCTCCGCTTCCACAGCAGCATTCCCCTATCTCGGCGAAGCCAGCGAACAGCCGGAACACAGCGATGAGATCATATATACAACAGCAGCCGTGACTGCCGCAGAGCTACCGGCTGCCGAAGTTACCGCAAAGAACGCGGAGAGGATACCCGATAATCTTATTACATCGGAAGTTACTCCAGTTCCCGAAACTTCTGCCCCCCTCGAAGAAGAGCATGCAGATACGCTCGAACCGGCGGAAAGCACCGAACCGCCGGAAGAAACATCTGCCAGACAGCAGCTCAGCCGCAAGAAGAAGAAATACACCTACGAATACCAGAAAAGCAACGGCAGTCTCTCCATTCTCGGACCCAACCTCGTTTACGTCGGAGAGTCCTTCGACTTTGACCACTACTACCCCGATCAGACCGGAAAATCCGATCTCTGCTGGACGGTAGGCGGAACAATCGGCAAAATCAACGAGAACGGCGTATTTACCGCAGAGAAAAAGGGTACCTGCACAATCACAGTCGTTGACAGATCAAACGGCACTTTCGCATCGCTCACAGTCCACTGCATCAGCAGCGCCGACGATGTGGACTTTATCCCGCTGGTCAACAACATTCCGATAGCTAACAAGACTTATCCCCTGCCGAAAGACTACGATCCCGGACTTGACCCGAGAGCCAGAAATGCGTTTATGCAGCTGCAGATCGATGCCGCGGCAGAAGGACTTCACATATTCGGCATCTCCGATTACCGCTCCTATGACTATCAGACGCAGGTCTATGCCGGCTGGAAGGCGATGTACGGAGAGGAAGCCGATCTCGTTTCCGCCCGTCCCGGCTTCTCGGAGCATCAGCTCGGACTTGCGATAGACGTCAACTCCCCGGAATACGCGTTCGCCGATACTCCGGAGGGCAAGTGGCTCGCCGAGCACTGCGCGGATTACGGATTCATTATCCGCTACCCGTCTTACGCGTCAAAGCAGTACACCGGCTATTCCTACGAGCCGTGGCATATCAGATACCTCGGAAAGGCGCTTGCAAAGCAGGTGACCGAGACCGGAATGACGCTTGAGGAGTGCCTTAAGATAGACTCATACTACAGATAGACCCGGAGGTGGGGAAATGTCGGATATTTTCGCAAGAACACGGCTTTTATTCGGCGATGAAGCGCTGCAAAAGCTTTCGGAAGCCCGTGTGGCATTGTTCGGTGTCGGAGGAGTCGGCGGTTATGCCGCGGAAGCTCTTGCAAGAAGCGGTATTGGTGCGATCGACATAATCGACAGCGACACCGTAGCCGAATCCAACATCAACCGCCAGATCATAGCACTTCACTCGACTGTGGGAATGTATAAGACCGACGCCGCAGCCGCAAGAATACACGATATAAACCCGGACTGCAAGGTCACGGGTCATAAGATATTTTTTCTGCCGGAAAACAAGGAGCTTCTCGATTTCCGGCAGTTCGACTATGTGATAGATGCCATAGATACGGTAAGCGGAAAGCTTGCGGTGATCGAATGCGCCCGGGCTGCCGGTGTGCCTGTGATCTCAAGTATGGGTACCGGCAACAAGACCGATCCGTCACGCCTTACAGTCGCGGATATATTCGAGACTTCCGTCTGCCCCCTCGCAAGAGTAATGCGGCATGAATGCAGAAAACGCGGAATCGACAAGCTGAAAGTCGTTTACTCCACGGAAGAACCCCGAACGCCGCAGAAAACCGAAACTTCCGCAAACGGCAAGCCTGTTCCCGGCTCGACGGCCTTTGTTCCGCCCACAGCAGGTCTTCTTATCGCATCGGAAGTCGTAAGATACCTTACGGAAGGAGCACAGAATGAACGATCTTGATGTAATGATACGCGCAAAGCAGTACATAGAAAGCCTTGCGAAAGGAATAGACCCGATCACCGGGAACGAGGTCAGCGAAAATGATGTGGTAAACAATGTCCGCATCTCACGCTGCCTGTTTTACACGGCGGAAGTGCTGCAAAAGGTGATAGACAACCACGGTGAGGTGCAGCGCGAAAAGCTGAAACGCTCGGAGCGGGCGGAATTCGCGCTGACCGATGAGCAGTCGGCAGCCCTTGTGCCGGTAAATGATTCGCTGTTTATATCAAAGGTGGTAAACATCATCAACGAACAGATAGATGAGCTTACAATGAAAAAGCTGAAAGCGCAGACGGTAAATGCCTGGCTTATGGAGCACGGACTGCTTACGGAAGTCATCATTAACGGGAAGCCGCACAAAAATCCGACTTCCGAAGGTGAAGCCGTCGGCATCTCACTTCACAGCTATTTCAGCCGTGAGGGTTTACCCATAAAGGGCTGCGTTTACAGCCCGGAAGCACAGCAGTTCATCTTCGACAACATCGACGCTATCGCGGCATTCGCCGCCGAGCAGAACGCAAAGAAAGCTGCGGAAAAAGCGGAAATGAAGATGTACGAAGCCTACGAAAACGACGAATGAAAAAACCCCTTGCAATCTGCAAGGGGTTTCGTATTGCTGTCTTACGATCAATCGGATACATAAGGGATAAGAGCTATCTGTCTTGCTCTCTTGATAGCAACTGTAAGCTCTCTCTGATGATAAGCGCAGCAGCCTGTTACTCGGCGGGGCAGTATCTTGGAACGCTCCGTCATGCACTTCTTGAGCTTTGCTACGTCCTTATAATCAATGAACTCCGCTCTGTCCGCGCAGAACTGGCATACCTTTTTTCTGCCGCGCTTAACGGGACGTGCGGGTCTCTCGCTCATTTCCTTCTTTTCAGCCATTGTATTTTCCTCCTTCGTTAAATCTCGGTCATTCGCCGGTCCTTTACCGGCATCTTTCATTTTCCTCAGAACGGATAATCATCATCCGCGGCGCCGGATGCCGCAAAATCCTGAGCCGTATAGCTTCCGTTTGAAGCGGACGGCGCGGAATTGGCTGCCTCAGCAGGGTGCTGGGGCGGGGGCTCCGGGAAACCGGCATTCTGCTGATAACCGCCGTTACTCTCGGGTCTCTTGTCACCTGTGAACGACGCACGGTCAACGATGATCTCGGTGATGTAGCGTGTTATGTTGTTCTTATCGACATAGCTTCTGTTCTGAAGCTCACCCTCGATAAGGATCGGGCGACCCTTTGTCCAGAATCTCGAAATAAACTCCGCTTCGTTTCTCCATGCAACGCAGTTGAAGAAGTCAGACTTCTTCTCCTCGCCCTTTGTCTGGAAGCGTCTGTCCACAGCAATGCTGAATGAGAGGACCGGAACACCGGACGGAGTGGTCTTGAGCTCGAGATCCTGAGTTATGCGGCCAAGCATTATTACCTTGTTGTACATGATCTTACCCCCTGTTCCCTGAATGTTTTACTTGCGTAAAACTACGATATAGCGCAGAACGCCGTCAGTAATGTTGATGACGCGCTCAAGCTCATCGGGGAATTCGGGCTTGCTGTCAAAGTGGTAAACCACATAGTAACCCTCGGACTCGTAGTTGATGTCGTATGCGAGCTTTCTCTTGCCCCATTCGTCAACGTCAACAAGCTCGGCATGCTCCTTGATAAGGTCGGAGAACTTTGCCACGAGAGCCTTGACAGCATCTTCACCGTTCTTTAACGAGAAGACAACGACTGCCTCGTACTTTTCACCTGTTTTAGCCATATTGTACCTCCTTATAGACTGTCGGCCCGCGGTCTTTCCGCGAGCAAGGATCGTTGAACTTACAGCTCAACTATGATATTATAGCAGGTTTTGGCGGGTTTGTCAAGGATTTTTTTGCTTTTATCCGCAAAGCGCATAAAGCTCGTCCATATTTGAGTAGTTGTATTTTTCGCCCTTGTATGTGACGGTGAGAGCATCACAACCGTTAAAAGCGTTTTTTTCTATTTTCGTTACACTATCGGGTATATCAAGACTTCTCAAAGCCGTGCAGCCCGAAAAAGCACCATTCTCTATGGACGTTACCGAATCGGATATTACGATTTCCTTTAGAGAAGTACAGTTAATGAAAGCGCACCCTTGTATTACAGTTACACTATTTGGAATGGTCACTTCTTTAAGGTTTTTGCAGTCACTGAAGATATACGGCGGAATATAATCTAATCCATCGGGAAGCTTAACGGTGACAAGATTTTCACAACTTCCGAATATCCCTATAAACGGATTACCTTTCATCTCTTTTATTGAATCCGGAAGAGTGATCTCGGTCAAAGAATTACATACAGCAAACGCCGCATTTTCAATTAATTCAAGACTCGCAGGAAAACTAATCTCTGTAAGATTTTTGCATCGACGAAAAGCTTCACTCTTAATAACAGTTACGCCCTCAGGTATAACAATAGATGCAAGGGATTCACACTCTATAAATGCTCCCTCACCTATGCTCTTAACAGTTTCCGGTATGACAACATCGACAAGTTCTTTACTATTGCAGAACGCATAATCACCTATCTCTGTTACCGTATCCGGAATCTCAATATAGGAACATTTACCAATTGCAGAATATGTACTTCCTGTGATTATCTTTTTCCCCTCTATCTTTCTGACTGGGTCACCACCAAGTTCAGACGGTATTTTTATCCGTTTTGCATTTCCGGTGTATTTTGTTATTACCGCTCCTTCAATAACAGCGTCATAATTAAATTCAAACTCGCTCTCGTCCGGTGTAACGATCTCTTCCTCTGCGGGTGCTTCTTCTTCCGCCGCTGTCGTTTCCTTTGCCTCATCTTTCGCAAGCTCGTCCTTTATTGCGCTTGCCGCTTCGTTAAAGTCCTTGTCTCCCATTTCCTCTTTGAGAGCGTTTGCAGCCTGTGCGATCTCGTTGTCTGCCGTACTTTTGGTGCTGCTGCCGGAGCCGCAGGCGGAAACGCCTATAACGACTGCAAGAAGTGCCGCCAGTGCGGAAAGCTTTGTTTTGGTTGTTTTCATAGATTTTCCTCCGTTAAATGTACTTTTTCGGCTGAAACAAAAAGTGCGCAGCAATAAGCCGCGCACCTGTAAACGATACGGGACAAATTGCTGCTACACAAATGAATCAACCTACCAATAACAAAAGGTCAAAAAAGCCCGTACATTTACCGAAAGGTATAGTACGACCATTTATTATCGGTATTCATTTGATGTAGCAGACATATTATAGCATATCTGTCACAAAAATGCAAGCATAAAAAAGGATCCCGCCGAAATAAGCGGGATCCCGGATATTATTCTGTCAAATCACTTTGTCAGCGCCAGCGCGGAGATCAACACTACCGCCTTTTCACCGGTATGAATGGAGATCTCTACGGTATGGGTGCCGCACTCGTCGAAATCTATGATCTCTTCCGCTTCGACATAGCTGCCCCAGCCGCCCTTGAAATCGCTGTTTATAGTCTTTACTGTCTCGCCGTCAACGATAACATCGAATGTACCGCCGTTTGAAGTCATCTTTCCGTAGAACAGACCGATAGACTTTGCTTCGACCTCGAATTTCAGCGGCTCAACTCCCTCGAATGAACCGTCCTTGGATATTGCTCTCCAGAATCCGCCGAAGTTGCCGAACAGCTCGTCCTGCTTATCCTCCCAGCCGGTCTCATTCACATTCTGCGGGTCTCCCGGAACGACGATGTACGCAGTGGAGAACTTATCGCTCTTATATACTTCCGAAAGATCGCTTTCATGCTCGGTATCTATCGTGTCAAGCTCGTCAAGCGCCTTCTGGAGATAAGATGTGATTATCTCGGTTAAAACGGAATGACCGACTGTATTCGGGTGAATGTTGTCGTCCGAGATATCAGTCCACTTGATGTGACCATTGTCGATAGCATCGAGTATCGCGTCGTGATACGAGATCATCGGGATATCGTAAGCCTTGCACACCTCGCTGTGGTAATTCTGGAAGCTGGTTCCGTCGTCCATTGTCATTGCCACGGTAACTATCGCCGGCGCACAATCTGCTGACCACAGCTTTCTTATAACGCCGTCATAGGAAGCTATATTTCTCTCGGTATGCTCAACGGTGTCGTTGACGGAGAAGTCGATGAATACGAGATCGGGGTTCTGCGAAAGAACATCACGGTCAGTTCTGAACACGCCTATGTATGAGCCTGTCGCACCTATACCCGCATTGACGTAGGTGATCTTGGAATCCGGGAACTTCTCCTCCAGCCACTTGGTGGTGAGGTAAGCGTAGCAGGTTGTCGGACCTGCGGAGGAACCCTGTGTTATGGAACCGCCGAGGTAAGCGACTGTGATAGGCTCACCTGCCTGTGCTTTTTTGAACACCTTTGCAAGACGCGCTCTGTTGCCGTCGATGTAATCGGCAAGAGCCTTCATTCTGTCGGTTATGCCGCCCTCGATAGTATAGGGCGTATCATCGGGAATGACCTTTTCTTCTGCCGCGGGAGCAGCTTCGGTCTGCTCTGCTTCTGCCGATGTCTCATCTTCCTTTGAAGCTTCCGTCGCCGCTGTCTCTGTTGCAGCCGATTCGGTCTGGGCTGCGGCAGTTGTTGAAGCGGGAGCGGTATTTCCGCCGCATGATGCCGCAGAAACGATAAGCGCGCATATCGTAATTACCGATAATATTCTTTTCTTCATAATTTCATTTCCTTTCTGTACCGCCGTGTAATCGGTATCATATCAGAATATACTATACCATTTTTCACATAAAAAGTCAATAAGCTGTATTAAAAAGAACCGTCGGGACTGAGTGTCCCAACGGCACTTTCTATCTGTGAAGCGACCAAGCGATCCCGTTTTAACGGTCATTGGTTTAGGGTGTCCAGCCCCCTTTTCCAAAGGGGGCTGGCGGGTCCGGGCAGCGCCCGGTCTCAAAGCCGTCTCAAAGCCGTCTCAAATTACTGAGCCGCGGAAACGCTTGTGATGTGCGGGTTAGCGCCGTTGTACCAGTAGAGGAAGCCCTCGAGGTCAACAACATCGCCTGCCTTGAGACCCTTTACAGCTTCGTAAACATCTGTTCCGGGGCCGCAGAGATAGGACTCAACTGTGAATGTGAATTCCTGACCGTCCTTTGTTACCTTGAAGTAAAGGTCGCTGCCGTCCTCGCCGGAACCGTCCCAATTGTAGAGGAAGTTTGCTTCTTTTCCGTCAGCGTCTGCTATGGGAGCTATTGTCATGCCCTTGAAAGAAACGAATTCGTTCTTGTGGGACTCAAGCTCGTCTGTGCCGAGAAGAGCGGTTACATCTTCAGCTTCTGCTACGAAGTTTCCGTCCTCGATCTCAAATTCGGCTTCTGTGATCTCTGTCTCACCGGACCATTCAGCCTTGAAGCCTGTTACCTTGATCTTTGTACCGGGAACGAGCTTCTCGTACTCTTCCTGTGAGCAAGGCATATTGTAAAGGAAGTAAGCGCCGTGATCGTCTGTCTGGGTATAGAAGGAAGCCTGACCTACTCCGTTGTCTTCCCACCAGCCCTGCTTTGCCTGAACGTATGTCTCTACGCATACCATTGTGTCAAGCTCTGCTGCGCTGAACTCGTCAAATGACATTACTGCTACTTCTTCTGTGTTCTCGTTTTCAGCTTCTGTCTCGGAAGCTTCTGTTGCTTCTGCTTCTGTTGTCTCGGGTGCTTCTGTTGCAGCAGCTTCTGTCGTTGTTGTCTCCGCCGCAGCTGTTGTTTCGGCTGCTGTTGTCGTTGTTGCAGTCGGCTGGTTATTTCCGCCGCAAGAAGCAGCAGATACTACAAGTGCAGCCATTACGAGTGCCGCCATGATCTTTTTCTTCATAATCTACCTCCAAAGTGTTTGACGCATTGCATAACGCAATATACTTTTCTGAAACATACCTATATTATACACAAAAAAACGTTTTCGTCAACACTTTTTGACGTATAAAACAAAAAATGACCGCTCATTTTGTAGCTTTTGCTAATGAGCGGAACATTTTATCAAAAATTTCATTTAAATTAACCACCGGAACGGCTCTACTGCGTGAAAAGCTTAACAATATCGTTGAAAGATACCACCAGCATCAGCAGCATCAGCGCCGCAAAACCTATGAAATGCACCATGCCTTCCTTCTCCGCGGAAATAGGCTTCCTGCGTATCGCCTCGATCAGCAGGAACAGGAATCTCGCGCCGTCAAGTGCCGGTATCGGCAGCAGATTGAAAATGCCGAGATTGATCGTGATAAGAGCCACCAGCAGCAGGAAAGAATCGAAGCTCATCACCTTTATCGACTGGTCAAGCGCAGTCGCCATTGTCGTTACAACTCCGATAGGCCCGGACAGGTCATTGAGCCCGTATGTGCCGGTCACAAGGTCTTTCAGAGATATCCATATCAGCCTCGATTCCGTCATGAACATCTTCCCCGCCGCCGCTGTTACAGTAAGCGGGTTCTTTTCCTCCGGATAGACCTTGAAATCAACGACTACGCGGTAAGAGCCTTCCTTGTCACCCGCAAAAGCCTGGAAAGGCACTGTGATCGCCTGTCTCTGACCGTCTCGGATAACCGTCATATCGAAGTACTCTGTCGAGGTCTGCTCGTCGAAGCGCGCGGATTTGTTCTGGAGACAGTAAGAGATGTCCATTGTCGTCCATATCGGCATTCCTGCCATTTCCACTATCTCGTCTCCGATCTGCATTGTCTGCGATGAGACCGCCGTATCATAGAAGTATGATATCTTCGTTGTGGCTATGTCGCCGCCCGCAAGTATGCTGACCGCGCATACCGCAAAGCCGAGTATCAGGTTCATTACCGCGCCGGCAACTATCACTATCATTCTCTGCCACACCGGCTTGTTGCGGAAATCGTCCGGATCGTCGCTCTCAAAGTCCTCGCCGAGCTGGACCGCCCCGCCTATGGGCAGGAGCTTGAATGACCAAAGCGTTGTTTTTGTCCGCTTGCTGAACAGTCTCGGTCCCATTCCAATCGAGAACTCGTATATCTTCATGCCGAATGCTTTCGCGGTCAGAAAATGCCCCATTTCGTGTATCAGAATGATCGTAAAAAACACAAGTATCGTTATGAGGATATTAAGAATATTGCTTAAAACTGATGCCATTTCTTTCCTTTCAGATGTTCCTGTTTATATATTCTCTTGCCGCAGCGTCGGCTTCCGCTATCGTTCCGAGCGTTACTTCGCCCTTATGCGGGACCGCGCCGCAGCATTCGCAGACAAGCTCTCCGATGCGGAAGAACGGTATCTTTCCGTCAAGGAAAGCCGCTACTGCCGCTTCATTGGCGCCGTTGAGCACAGTCGGTGCGGTACCGCCTTTCGCGATCGCCTTTCTCGCTTCCGCAAGACAAACGAAAGTCTCCTCATCGGCTCTCTCGAATGTCATAGTCCCCACATCAAACAGCGAAAGCTTCTTCGAGCAGGACGGCAGGCGCTTCGGATAGGTCACTGCGAACTGTATCGGTATCTTCATATCCGGCACTCCGAGCTGACCGATCACGGCTCCGTCCTCGTACTCCACCGCCGAGTGCAGAATGCTCTGGCGGTGTACAACGACTTCCACCTGCTCCGGTGTCACGCCGAACAGCCTTACCGCCTCGATAAGCTCAAGTCCCTTGTTCATCAGCGTAGCGCTGTCTGTGGTGATCTTGCGTCCCATGTTCCAGTTCGGGTGATGAAGCGCCTGCTCCATCGTCACCGAGCGCAGCATATCTTTATTATACCCGAAAAACGGACCACCCGACGCGGTGAGTATTATTTTTTCAATCTTATTATGCTCATTCCCCATTAATGACTGGAAAATCGCGGAATGTTCGCTGTCTATCGGCACGATATCGACATTATTCGCCTTTTCCGCCGCCTTTACAAGTTCTCCGCCGGTAACGAGCGTCTCCTTGTTCGCAAGTCCAACCCTGTTGTGCGCATTCAGCGCCGCCAGCGTCGGTTCAAGCCCCACCATACCCACAACCGCATTTATCACCATATCGCATGGTGCTGCCGCGGTCCCGCAGAGAGCGTCTTTTCCGCAAACCACCTTTATGTCCGTGTCCGCAAGCCGAATCTTCAGCTCGCTGTACGCCGTTTCGTCCGTCATGCACACGGTCTCCGGTCCGAACTCACGCGCCTGCTCCTCGGCAAGCTTGTAGTTCTTATGTGCGGAGAGAGCTTTTATCCTGTATCCGTGCATTCTCGCCACATCGAGTGTCTGTGTGCCTATCGAGCCGGTGGAACCGAGAACGGTGAGAGTGTGTGAGGAAAGCTTTTTTTCTCTCCCTGCGCCCCTCTCTTTTCCGGAAAAACTTTCGGATATTGTTTCCATATTTCTCCTTTTATCTGCAATTCCCCTGCCGGAAGGCAGGGGAATTGGTTATACAGCTATTTCAATGATCGGGAACGCGAATTTGCAGAGAAGGTAGATGAACGGCGCCACAAAAAGCACGCTGTCGAATCTGTCCATTACCCCGCCGTGTCCCGGAAGTATCTCGCTGAAGTCCTTGACTCCGCACTGACGTTTCAGCAGCGACGCGATGAGATCGCCCAGCAGTCCGAGGAATGTGGATACCACCGCCGCCGCGATCAGCACGGGTATATTGACGGCGAAATGATGTTCGCCGGTGAACATATAGTCCCAGAGCTCATAGCCGAACCCGATGAGTACAGAAGCTATCACGGCTGTGATAAGTCCGCCGAAAAAGCCTTCCCATGTTTTCTTCGGGCTGATTTCCGGGCAGAGCTTGTGCTTGCCGAGGAATGTTCCCACAAAATACGCACCGCCGTCAGCCAGCCATGCCACCGCAAGGGTGAATATCACAAGGAATATACCGTGGTCTCTCCATGCGAAACAGAAGAATGCAAGGGTCGATATCGCAAAGGGTATGCAGATAGATATGAAAGCGATAAAACCCAGTTCCTCAAACTTTATCTCGTGATGCCTCATCAGCGTCATTCCGAACAGCAGGATAAGAAACAGGAATGCCACCGGTATAGCATATACACGCAGGGCATCATAGCAGAAGAACATAGGCAGGAGCGCCGAAAACAGCAGGCTCAGCACCGTTATGCTCCTGTATCTGGTGTACTTTGCCGCGGACAGGACCTCAAACACCGCCATTATCGAGAGAATGTCAGTCGCAGCCGACATTACATGGGGTGAAAGACTCCCGAAAAACAATATTAGTATTGCGACAGGGATCCCTATCGCTGCGGTTATCAGCCGCTTTGCCATTCTATCATCTCTTTTCTGCGTCCGGCATGAAATTATATACCGCCGAATCTGCGGTTCCTGCGGGAATACTCCTCTATGGCTTCATCAAGGTCTTTTTCGCTGAAATCCGGCCACAATACGTCCATAAAAACGTATTCCGCATAAGCCGCCTGCCAGATAAGGAAGTTTGAAATACGCTGTTCTCCGCTCGGCCGTATGATAAGGTCAACGTCCGGCAGTCCGGCTGTGTAGAGGTTTCCGCTTATGCTTTCCTCCGTGAGGGTGTCGGGGTCGCTTCCGGCTTTGATAAGCCCTTTTACCGCGTGCAGGATATCGTCCCTTCCGCCGTAATTCACTGCGATATTGCATACCGTACCGTGATTGCCTGCGGTATCGGCTGTGATCCTTCCGATCTTCTCCCGGAGCGCGTCATCAAGGGGAGATGTATCTCCGATAAAACGCATGACCACATCGTCCTCTTCCATGTCCAGACCTTCGTCGAGATAGTCGGAGAACAGCTTCATTATCGCGTTTACTTCCTCTTTCGGGCGCTTCCAGTTTTCAGTCGAGAACGCATAGAACGTCACGCATTCGATCCCGAGATCAATGCAGTGGCGCAGGCATTTCCGGAATGCCTTTGCTCCCTGGATATGCCCGGCTGTGCGCGGCATAAGCCGCTTTTTCGCCCAGCGCCCGTTGCCGTCCATGATTATCCCGATATGCCGGGGAAGTATCTTCTCGTCCATAGCTTACCGTCCCCGCGGCGCTCAGACTGTCATTATCTCTTTTTCTTTTTCGGCGCAGACCTTATCCACCTTCTCAACGTACTTGTCGGTGATAGTCTGGATCTTCTTCTCGCCGTCCTTAACATCGTCCTCGGTGATCTCGCTGTTCTTCTTCATTGCCTTGAACTTATCCATAGCGTCTCTGCGGCAGTTTCTTACCGCAACCTTAGCATCTTCGCCGTACTTCTTGACCTGTTTGCAGAGCTCTTTTCTGCGTTCCTCGGTGAGCTGGGGGAACACGATACGGATAGCCTTGCCGTCATTGGTGGGGGTGATGCCGATATCGCTTGCCATTATCGCCTTTTCGATAGCCTTGAGGGAAGAAGCGTCCCAGGGCTGGATAACGAGTATTCTCGCTTCCGCAACGGAAACAGCCGCCATAGCGTTGATCTGTGTGGGAACTCCGTAGTAATCAACTGTGATCTTATCGAGCACAGCGGGGTTAGCACGTCCTGCTCTTATTGTTGTGAATTCTTTTTCAAGCGCGTTTACGCACTTTTCCATTTTCTGCTCGGCAGCGTTGATAGTTTCTTTCATAATGACCGTTCCTTTCTGTACCGGAGCTTTTGCTGCTCCGGGTAATATTATTGAATTTCAGCAGTATGCCCGAATCACGTCACGATCCGGATATGTCGGCGCAGCCGACACCGCAATTATTCATTATTCATTATTCATTATTCGTTATTCACTCTTCATTATCACGTCTGGTTGCTTACGAGAGTTCCGACTTTCTCGCCCATAACTGCATCGTAGATGTTGTCGGGGCGGTGAAGATCGAATACGATCAGCGGGATATTGTTCTCGATGCACATTGCGGCTGCTGTACCGTCAAGCACGCGCAGACCGTTTACGAGTATATCCTTGTGGCGGAGAGTCTCATACTTGACCGCATCATCGAACTTGAGCGGATCCTTGTCGTAAACGCCGTCAACCATTGTGGCTTTGAGAACGATCTCGGCATTGATCTCGGCGGCTCTGAGTGCAGCCGCGCTGTCAGTCGAGAAGAAGGGGTTGCCTGTTCCGCAGCCGAATATAACTATTCTGCCCTTTGTGAAGTGGCGGAGCGCCTTTTCGCGGATATAGGGCTCACAGATAGCGTTCATAGCGATAGCGGACTGCACGCGCACGTCACAGCCCAGCTCTTTCAGCGCATCTCCTACCGCAAGCGCGTTCATTGTGGTCGCAAGCATACCGATGTGGTCTGCCGTGACTCTGTCCATATTCTCGCTCGTTCTGCCGCGCCAGAAGTTGCCGCCTCCGACAACTATGCCTATCTCGGCGCCCGCATCATAGCAGCGCTTTACACTCCTGCATATCGTGTTTATCGTAGGGATATCGAGTCCCGTTTTCTTCTCGCCGGCAAGCGCCTCGCCGCTGAGCTTCAGAAGAATTCTCTTGTATTTAAGTTCCGCCATTTCTCTCCGTCCTTTCTGCGATCAATAGTCAAGCACTCTTATCGAGCCGAGAACATCAAGCTTGCCGCACTTTTCTTCAAATTCCGCTTCGTTGATAAGGGGAGTTACAAAAGCCGTTTCATCGTCCGGCGCACCGTCTCTCGACAGGAACCTTACCTCGCCGAAAATGTCCTCGGCAGTCTTTCTGTCGGTCTTTGCACGGACATAGAACCTGTTGGAGAGCTTCTTATATGGTATAACGAAATCCTGATCGCTGTCCTCCCAGTTCATGGACTTTGAGGTGCCGTGGGACTTTGCGGCTATGATTATGTCGGAAACAACAGCACTTGCTGTCGGGAGCTTGCCGGCACCCTTGCCGTAGAATACGACATCGCCGACAGCATCGCCGCGGACGAGTATTGCATTGAACACATCGTTAACTCCGGAAAGCTGGCTTTCTTCGTTTATTACCGCCGGACATGTCATTACCGCAACATCGTCGCCTTTCTTTGACGCAAAGCCGATCAGCTTTATGACGCTGTTCATGCTCTCGCAGTAACGTACATCTTCAAGGGTGATCTTTGTGATGCCTTCGGTATGTATGTTGTCGGGGTAAACGTGTCTGCCGAACGCGAGGGACGCGAGAATGCAGATCTTGCGGCAGGTGTCGTGACCTTCCACATCAGCCGAGGGATCACGCTCCGCATAGCCCAGCTCCTGCGCTATTTTAAGCGCTTCGTCAAATCCCATGCCCTCTTTTATCATCTTGGTGAGTATGAAATTTGTAGTGCCGTTGAGAATACCGGCGATCTCGTCTATCTCATTTGCGGATAGGCACTGGTTGAGCGGGCGGATTATCGGGATACCGCCGCCGACGCTTGCTTCAAAGAAGAAGTTAACGTCATGCTCTTTAGCTATCTTAAGCAGCTCGGCACCTTTGGATGCCACAAGCTCCTTGTTCGAGGTAACAACGCTCTTTCCTGCTTCGAGCGCGGATTTCACATAGCCGTAAGAGAACTTCACACCGCCTATGACCTCCGCGACCACAGCGACCTCGGGGTCGTTCAGTATCACATCGAAGTCCTTGACGAACTTATCCCTGTAACGTTCGTCCGGGCAGTCCCTTATTTCGAGGATATATTTGATGTCGAGCTCCTCGCCGGCTTTCTTTTCGAGTGCCTCCTTGTTCTTATAGAAGACCTCAACGGTTCCCGAGCCTACGACACCGAAACCGAGCACTGCGATCTTTTTCATACTTCCTGTCCTTTCTCAGAAAAACTTAATCTGTAATATTATATCATAATTTCCAATATAAAACAAGAGTTTTCTGTAAATTTTTATAGATTTTGGTTTTCCTACTATATTTCTATCGAAATATAGATAAATTCACAATGCACAATTCATAATGCACAATTATGGAGCGCGCTCTGCGCGTATATCTGAATCGTGACGAAATTACTTGGTTTTGTCCACTGATAGATACTGATTTAGTATCACTGTTTAGATCGTTGCGCTCTGGACAGAAAACTATGAAAAAAACTGCCGAAAACCAACGAATTTCGGCAGTCTTTCTATTTGTGATGTGAGTATTGAATTTCCGTGGTACGGGATCGGTTTGGGGTGTCCAGCCGCCTTTTCAAAGGTGATCTCCCCGCTAACGGGGAGGTGTCACCGTCAGGTGACAGAGGGGCTGACCGACAGACCTGGCGCCGTCCGCGCAGGACAAAGCGCGTCAGCGCAGCATCTTCTTCAGATATTGTCCGGTATAGGAACCCTTTACCTTCGCAACTTCCTCCGGCGTACCGCAGGCAACTACGGTGCCGCCCTTGTCTCCGCCCTCCGGTCCGAGATCTATGATGTAGTCGGCGGTCTTGATCACATCGAGATTATGCTCGATCACAATGACCGTGTTGCCGCCCTCGACCAACAGCTGCAGCACCTCGATCAGCTTATGAACGTCTGCTGTGTGCAATCCGGTAGTCGGCTCGTCGAGAATATACACAGTCCTTCCCGTCGCACGGCGGGCAAGCTCCGTAGCAAGCTTCACACGCTGCGCTTCACCGCCGGACAGAGTAGTAGCCGGCTGCCCTATCTTGACATAGCCGAGCCCGACATCGCAGAGTGTCTTGAGCTTGCGGTGTATCTTCGGAACATTCTCGAAGAACCTGCAGCCCTCCTCGATCGTCATTTCAAGCACATCATAGATGTTTTTGCCCTTGTAGCGCACTTCAAGCGTCTCGCGGTTGTAGCGCCTGCCCTTGCACACATCGCAGGGAACATAAACGTCCGGCAGGAAGTGCATCTCGATCTTTATTATTCCGTCGCCCTCGCAGGCTTCGCAGCGTCCTCCCTTTACATTGAATGAGAAGCGTGCAGTCCCGTAGCCGCGCATCTTCGCATCGTTCGTGGAAGCGAACAGGTCACGGATATCCGTGAATACTCCGGTATATGTTGCCGGATTCGAGCGAGGCGTTCTGCCTATGGGCGCCTGGTCTATCGCTATGACCTTGTCAAGATGCTCTGTCCCGGTTATCTTCCTGCATTTTCCCACATGAGTGCGGGCGCGGTTGAGGACACCCGCAAGATGATTGTACAGTATCTCGTTTACAAGGGAACTCTTGCCGCTTCCGGAAACTCCGGTAACGCAGGTGAACACGCCCAGCGGTATCTCGGCATCTATACCTTTAAGATTGTTCTCGGCAGCCCCGATTATCTTCAGATATCTTCCGTCCGGTTTTCTGCGCTCTGCCGGCACCGGGATCTTCTTCTTTCCGGAAAGGTACTGACCGGTAACGGAGTTCTTGCACTTCATTATATCCTCGGCAGTTCCCGCGCATACCACTTCCCCACCGTGAACTCCCGCACCGGGACCGATATCCACGATAAAATCCGCCGCCCGCATGGTGTCCTCGTCATGCTCGACCACAATAACCGTGTTTCCGAGGTCGCGCAGTTCACGCAGAGTTCCTATGAGCTTGTCGTTGTCTCGCTGGTGCAGTCCGATGCTCGGCTCGTCAAGGATATACAGTACGCCCATAAGGGAGCTGCCTATCTGGGTGGCAAGGCGGATACGCTGGCTCTCGCCGCCGGACAGCGAGCCTGCCGCACGTGAGAGTGTGAGGTATTCGAGTCCGACGCTCTTGAGGAAGTTCAGCCTGGATTTGATCTCCTTGAGTATGAGCTTGCCGATCATGGCATCGCGCTTTGAAAGCTCCATTCCGTTCACAAAATCGTAAGCGTCCGCTATGCTCTTTTTGCACAGATCGCTTATGTTTATACCGCAGACAGTTACCGCAAGCGATTCTTTCCGGAGTCTTTCACCGCCGCACACAGGACAGTCGCTGTCATGCATATAGGATTCTATCTCGGCGCGCGCGGATTCGGAACCGTCCTTGTAACGGCGTTCGAGGTTGTTTATTACGCCCTCAAAGTCGGAGTTGCGGTACCCGCCGCCGAATGAGTCGATAACATCTACCCTTATGCGCTCGCCGCCCGTTCCGTAAAGGAACAGTCCCAGCTGTTCCGGGGTAAGGTCTTTAACCGGCGTGTCCAGTGATACACCGTAGTGGTTGGAGACAGCGCGGTAGTACATCATCGCTATGGAGTTGTCGTCCAGCGAGTTCCAGCCGCAGGCGTGTATCGCGCCTTCCCGGATAGTCTTGTTCTTATCGGGGACAATGAGGTCGGGATCAACGCGGTGGAACTTGCCGAGACCCGTGCAGTGCGGGCATGCGCCGAAGGGATTGTTGAATGAGAACATTCTCGGTACCAGCTCTTCAACGCTGACATTGTGCTCCGGGCAGGCGTAATTCTGCGAGAAATGAAGCTCCTCGCCCCCTATGACATCGATGTATATAAGCCCTTCCGTAAGCTTTCCGGCAGTCTCAAGGCTGTCGGAAAGGCGGGTGTCCATATCCGGCTTCACCACAAGTCTGTCGATCACAACTTCTATATTATGCTTGATATTCTTTGCAAGCTTTATATTCTCGTTTAAGTCGCGCATCTCGCCGTCTATGCGGACACGCACATAACCCTGCTTGCGGAGGGATTCGAGGTCTTTTGCGTACTCGCCCTTTCTTCCTCTCGCTATGGGCGCGAGCACCTGTATCTTCGTTCCTTCGCCAAGCTCCTTGATCTGATCGACGATCTGATCTATGGTCTGACGGCTTATCTCCCGCCCGCAGACCGGGCAGTGCGGTACTCCTATACGCGCGTACAGCAGACGCAGATAGTCGTATATCTCGGTGACGGTTCCGACTGTGGAACGCGGGTTGTTGGAGGTCGTTTTCTGGTCTATGGAGATAGCGGGTGAAAGTCCCTCGATGCTCTCGACATTGGGCTTTTCCATCTGTCCGAGAAACATTCTCGCGTAGGACGACAGGCTCTCCATGTAGCGGCGCTGTCCGTCCGCATATATAGTATCGAAAGCCAGCGATGACTTGCCGGAGCCGGAAAGCCCTGTAAACACCACCAGCTTGTCGCGCGGGATAGTCACATCTATATTCTTGAGGTTGTGCTCTTTCGCGCCTCTTATCACAATTTTATCGTTTGCCATTCTTTTGTTCCTTTCGTTATCTCTTTCTATATCCACCATTCCGGAGTAAGCTCACCGAGCATTATTACACGCTCCGCGCCATAGTCCAGCATTATCTCTATATCCTTGTATCTTTCCGGCATAAGCTGCACCATAAGCTCACGGCAGGCTCCGCAGGGCGCGCCTGTCCTTCCGTCCGGCATTATCGCCAGTACCTTGCTTATCTCCTGTTCGCCGTTCGTGAGCATATTGAATATCGCGTTCCGTTCGGCGCAGATGCCGAGGGTGCTGCAGGTGTCCACGCAAACACCCGTGTATATCTTTCCGGAAGCGGACAGGACTGCCGCCGCAACACCGCCGGCTTCAACGTAAGCAGAGACTTTTCTGCCGTTCTGAACGGCTTTTGCCGCATTATACATCTCTGCCCATATCCCGTTCATTTCAGTCACTTCTCTCCTTTAAGCTCCTTTATCTTGTCGCGGAAATATGCCGCCTGCTCAAAATCAAGCACTCTTGCCGCCTCTTTCATCATCGCGGTGTACTGGGTTATGAGCTTTTCCCTGTCCTTTGCGGTGAGCTTCGACTTCGGCTTCTTGCCGATCTTTTCGTCCTTTGCGGAAATGTCGATTATATCACGGACTTCCTTGATTATGGTTTTCGGAACTATGCCGTGCTCCTCGTTGTATCTCATCTGTATCTCGCGGCGGCGGTTGGTCTCGTTTATGGCATTTTCCATACTTCCGGTCACGATATCCGCGTACATTATTACCTGTCCGCCGGCATTCCTCGCCGCTCTGCCTATGGTCTGTATCAGCGACGACTCGCTTCGCAGGAAGCCTTCCTTGTCCGCGTCGAGTATAGCCACAAGCGATACCTCCGGAATATCAAGTCCCTCGCGCAGCAGATTTATTCCCACAAGCACGTCAAACTCGCCGAGACGCAGATCGCGTACTATCTCCATGCGCTCGATCGTGTCTATATCGTGGTGCATATAGCGGACTTTAAGCTCCAGCTTTTCAAGATACTTCGTAAGGTCTTCCGCCATTTTCTTCGTAAGCGTGGTCACAAGAACACGCTCGTTTCTTGCGATACGCCCGTTTATCTCGGAAACGAGATCCTCTATCTGCCCGTCAGTAGGCTTCACGATGATCTCGGGATCCACAAGTCCGGTAGGACGGATTATCTGCTCCGCCACGACTTTTGCATGCTCCCGCTCAAAGGGTCCGGGAGTTGCGGAAACATACACCGCCTGGTTGATCTTTTCATAGAACTCGTCAAAGTTCAGCGGACGGTTGTCATAGGCGCTGGGCAGCCGGAACCCGTATTCTATCAGATTCTTCTTGCGGGCGCTGTCTCCGCCGAACATTCCCCTTACCTGCGGGAGCGTGACATGGCTCTCGTCCACCATAAGCAGGAAATCCTTCGGGAAGTGGTCTATAAGCGTTATCGGGGTGCTGCCGGGAGCGCGTCTCGCAAGTACGCGGGAGTAGTTCTCAATGCCCTTGCACATACCTATCTCACGCAGCATCTCCATATCATACTTTGTACGCTCGGCGATCCGCTGGGCTTCGATAAGGCGGTGCTCGGCGGTGAACTTCTCCACCTGCTGCTCCATTTCCTCCTCGATGTCTTTAAGCGCCGCTTCCAGCTTGTCCCTTCCGACGATATAGTGCGACGCGGGGAATATTGCGGCATGCAGCAGCTCGCGTTTTGCAAGTCCGGTCACAACCTCAAACTCGGATATACGGTCTATCTCATCGCCGAAAAACTCGACGCGAACCGCATTCTCCTGCGTTGCACCTGCCGGGAATATCTCGACTGTATCGCCGCGTACACGGAACTTGTTTCTGACAAAATTCACGTCGTTGCGCTCGTACTGCATCTGTATCAGCTTCTTCACAAGCTCGTCCCGCCCGATCTCCATTCCCTTTCGCAGGGAAACGGTATTGGAGCGGTATTCCTCCGGGCTTCCGAGGCTGTAGATGCAGGAAACGGAGGAGACTATGATAACGTCACGCCTTTCCGCAAGAGAGAATGTGGCGGAGTGGCGCAGACGGTCTATATCGTCATTTATCGCGCTGTCCTTCTCGATATAGGAGTCGGTTGAGGGGATATACGCTTCCGGCTGGTAGTAGTCGTAGTACGACACGAAATATTCTACCGCGTTGTCGGGGAAAAACTCCCGGAACTCGCTGCAGAGCTGTGCGGCAAGCGTCTTGTTGTGCGCAAGAACAAGAGTCGGGCGGTTGATACGTTCGATGATGTTCGCCATTGTGAAGGTCTTTCCGGAACCGGTAACGCCGAGGAGCACCTGCTCACGGTTACCGCTTTCTATGCTCTCGACGAGCTTGTCTATAGCCTGCGGCTGATCGCCGGTAGGCTTGTAAGGTGATTTTAATACGAATTTGTCCAAAATATCCTCCGATCATTCTGTCTTCGTTGTAATAGATCAGATCTCCGCACATACACTGACGAAATAAACACGAACGCGTGGTTCGTGTTTATTCTATCATATTCTGAAAGTTTTGTCAATACCTAACACAAGTGTGAAGCGTCATGCTTCCGCAGTCCGCGCAGGCACGGGTCAATCGTCAAACACAGCACCGTCAAGCGGGTGAGCAGTACGCATGACCTCGATGCTGTCGGTTATAAGCTCACGGGAAGCGAGCGGAACTCTGCCCCGCTTCCAAGCTCTTAAAAGATTACGAATTTATCTTGCCGAGAACGGATCTGATAATGCCGCTTTCAGCGGATTTTCCCAGCATCGCCGCGCCGATAATGCCCGCATCGTTGCCGAGACTGCATATACAGATCTCGGTATTCTTGGCGCTGTTCTTTGAATATACCTGCTCCGCTACCAGCTTTTTCAGCGGTATCAGCAGATTGTCGCCTTCATTGCAGACACCTCCGCCTATGCAGAGGATATCCGGCTGGAAGATGTTGATAGTGTTCGTAATACCGCAGGCAAGCGCCTTGATATAGCGGTCAACAACTGCCTGTCCCACATCGTCCATCATCTTCGCCGCATTGAACGCGGTCCTTGCACTAACGCGTCCGTCTGTCTCGACAAGCTGATGCAGCTTGCTTTCCGGGTGCTGTTCAAGGGCTTCCTGCGTCATTCTCGCAAGTCCCGTTGCCGACGCATAGGTCTCAAAGCAGCCCTTTCTTCCGCAGGTACACTGATATCCGTCGATCACGATCACAGTATGTCCGATCTCACCGCCGGCAAAGTTGGTGCCGGAGAAGATCCTGCCGTTGATTATGATGCCGGCGCCTACTCCCGTTCCGAGAGTGATCACAACCGCATTCTTCGCGCCTTTTGCCGCTCCCGCGAGATACTCGCCGTAAGCCGCGGCATTCGCGTCGTTGTCGATGTATGTCTTTTTCCCGAATGCATTTTCAATATCCGGGAGAAGAGGTACGTTGTTCCAGCCGAGATTGTTGGAATACTCGACGATCCCGGTGTCCGAATTGCAGGTTCCGGGACAGCCCGCGCCTATCCAGCGAACATCGTCCATATCTATCTTCGCATCATCTGCCGCGAGTTTCACACTCTCGATGATATCCTTTATCACTTCCTCATAAGGACGTCCCTTATCGGTCTTTATCTTGCTTCTTCCGACGATCTTGTATGTCTCGTCAACAACACCGGTAGATAAGTTGGTTCCGCCGATATCTATACCTATATAATACTTCATAAGACTCCCCCATTCGTGGAAATTAAGAATTGCGGTGCCGGTTTATACTATATCGGTAAGGATCGCTTCACCGCTGCCTTCAAGGGTATATTTCCCGTATCCGGCGGGAATGAAACAGCTGTCACCCTTGCCGAGTGTGAGATCTCCGAGCTTAAAGCTGCCGGAAAGGACAAGTATCGAATTGAACGATGCGTCTGTTGCTTCAAGCTGTGCTGCGGACTGTACATCCAGCTTGTTTACGTTGAAATACTCGCTTGAAGCAAGCAGGGTCTCGGAATATCCGCCCTTGTCCTGCTTTTCGCCCTGCGGCTTTGTGGGGCGCGCAGGGGGAACGAGCTTTGTTACCTCGCAGGCTTTCGCGATATGCAGCTCACGGGGCTTTCCGTCCTTTCCGACTCTGCCGTAGTCGTAGATGCGGTAAGTGGTATTCGAGTTCTGCTGTATCTCGGCGATAAGGATACCCTTTCCGATAGCATGGAGAGTGCCGCTTTCTATAAAGAACACATCGCCCTTATGCACAGGGACATTGTTTGTCACTTCAAGCAGAGTATTGTTCTTGATACGGTCTGCGAATTCCTCGCGGGATATCTCATGCTTAAAACCGTAGAGCAACTCTGCGCCTTCCTCGCAGTCAACGATATACCACATCTCGGTCTTGCCGTATTCGCCCTCGACGCGCAGTGCATACTCATTGTCCGGGTGAACCTGAACGGAGAGATTGTCCTTTGCGTCGATGAGTTTTATGAGGATAGGAAAATACTCGAAGCGCTCACAATTCTTGCCGAGCACCTTTTTGCCCTCTTTTTCGATATATTCATCAAGCGTTCTGCCGGCATATTCGCCGTTTTCGATCACGCTTTTTCCGTCTTTATGGCATGAAAGCTCCCAGCTCTCGGCAACCTTGTCTGCGTCCGACTTCTTGCCGTATTCGTCGCGGAGCCTTGTTCCGCCCCAGATGTAGTCCTTGCACGGAGCGATAAGTTTCATTGCGTACATTCAAACAACCCCTTTATAATAATATAGAATAATTATACCACAAAGAGCCATAAATGTAAAGAAATTTTTGGTGAATGGATCCCATGTGTTTTTCAAAAATAAATCATCATAAATTGATGTTTATAAAAAAGAACCCCCGCTTTCGCGAGGGTTCTGCGTTATTTTTTATCATTCCCGGGTTTATACTTTTCCTCTCCCGATCCGATGTAGAGTATAAAGTCATTTATTTGCTCTTCCGTCCAGCCTGCTGCGCGTAAACCTAAAATCAATCTTGCCGTTTCTTGCATATTCTTATACAACACCATCCTTTCTTTGATTGTGTTTTTATTATATCACACTTTCCTGTGCTTGTCAACTCTTTGATTCGTGCGAAATGCGAACCGGACGCACGGTTTATGCGTCAGGCAAGGGTATGTAGCTCAGACTGTCTGTTTTTTCACGCCGAAAAACAGTCTGAAGATCCATGCGAGCGGCTTAGGGCTCTTCATAACAAACACTTTCATATCGTTCCTCCGTCTATTTGCAGTTATTTTTCAGCAGCAGTCCCGCCGCTATCAGAAGCACGGCAAGGAAGATGAGCAGGAACCGGTAAGAAAGGAAGCAGAGCCATACAGCACCGCCCGCGATCAGCATTACCGATATCGCGCACAGCACACAGTTCGGTCTCCGTCTCTTGTACCTCATTCCGCTCACCCCTTTCCGGCTCTTACAGTTTATTCTGTTCGCGGGAAAGTGTTACAGAGATTTTTTGCAAGAGATTTTAGAGAGATTTTAGAGAGATTTTAGAGACCGGGCACCGCCCGGACCCGCCAACCCCTTTAAAAAGGGGTTGGATCCCTAAACCTGTTCCCGTGATACGGAGATCAGAGAGTCTGCAAACCATCAGATAAAAACAGCCCCGCCGGAGTTCGGCTCTCCTGCGGGGCTGATAATTATGAGACTTTTATCTGTATTTTTGCTGTGCTGCTGCCGGATTTCGCCGTAATAACAGCAGTACCGGCTTTCTTCGCAGTGACCTTTCCGCTGCTCGATACTGTCGCCACACTCGATTTGGAGCTTGACCATGTTATACCCGATGTTCCGGCATCGGTCGAAAGCTGCATCGCTTCACCGACTTTCATGGGTATTGTTACGCAGCTCAGCTTTGAACCCGACGAGGACTCGGATGACGGGTAGGTTATCTTAAAAGTTGCTTTTCCGGTGCCTCCTTTGCTTGAACCCTTTTCAAATCTGATATAATACGTACCTTTATTCATATCTTCGTATGTCAGGGTACCTTTAAGTTTTTCTACAGTTTTATTCCATGAGCATTGTGCCATACCTCTGATTGAGTTGTAAACACTGCCTGAAGAGAAGTTACTTGCGTCTGGCACATACTTTTCCCCGTTTTCGTCATATATGTACACATATAAGTTTGAAACACCACTGGAAGAAATAGAAATAACGATCTTACCTTTTTTGCTTAATTTAACAGAGTAATCCGATGTAACTTCTTTATTTCCTTCATATTTTATAGTTTTGGTATCTCCGCTTGAAAAAGCCTTTGCGGTGTCTGCTATACTCTCTGCGCCCGACTGTACCGCAAAGCAGCACACAAACATTACCACCGACAGCAGAACCGCCGTCATTTTCTTAAATTTTGACATATTTTCGTCCTCCTTGTTGTTTTTGCGAAAACAAAAAAGCGCGCAGCACAGGGCTGCACGCCGAAAAATGCAGCTCTATGCCGCGACGCAATTAAATTTTCGCATTTGACTGTATATTATAGCCCAAAGAGAACACGAAAAAACGAGCTCACATTTTTACCATAGTAAAAATGCTCTCATAAAGACACAAATATACAGTCATTATTTAATTACGTCGCAATTAAATAATACCACATTTCCCTCGAAAAAGCAATATTTAATTGAAAAAAGCCAATTTAAGAAAAATATTTCAATAACTTGTAACAAAAATTATATAAAACTATTGACAAATTATTAAGACCGTGCTATAATAACATTGTAAACAAAAACTGTGAACTGTTTGCAGACTTTCAAAGTTCCGTGTAACGGTCATCAGGTTTAGGGATCAAACCCCTTTTTAAAGGGGTTTGCGGGTCCGGGCAGCGCCCGGTCTCTAAAATCTCTCTAAAATCTCTACGAGAAAGAAGGTGAGCCGATGAACAAGAGCGTTTACAGTCTTGTGCTATCGGACGAGGTAGTGGCGGCAGTGGACAGAGCCGCATACAGGGCGGGAATGAGCCGTTCGGCATTCATCAACAGCGTGCTCGCGGAGGCGGTCTCCTACACCACTCCCGAAAAGCGTATGAGCGACATTTTCTCCGAGATCGAACAGCTTATGAGCGGGGATATCTTCCGCATCATGCCGCGCCCGTCGGATTCCGCACTTGCTATACGATCGGCTCTTCAATACAAGTACAAGCCGGTTATCCGCTACGGGATAGAACTTTACCGCAGTTTCGACACAAGTATCGGCAAGCTCAAAGTCTCGCTGCGAACCCAGTCCGACAGCCTGATCGCGGAATTTGAGCGGTTTACGGGAATATGGGTGCGGCTTGAGCAGGAACATATAATCTCGCACTTCCCCGACGGTATCACCTATGAGACCGGAGACGGAAAATTCACGCGGACTTTCTGCCTCCCGCCGGATAAGCATAAACTCACCGATGACGGCATCGCCGAAGCTCTTTCGGAGTACATCAAGATGTTCGATGACATCATCAAGCTCTACTTCGCTAACTGCTCCGATCACGCGAAGGCGCAAGCCCTCGTCCGGAAGCGGTATGAGGAATACTACGCCGGAAATATGCCGATAATTTAGTATGGCGGACTTGACACACCGCGTCCGGCAATCAATTTTTTTCATTTAAACAATTGGGGGGATATTTATGAATACAAACAAACTTACACAGAAATCACTTGAAGTAATACAGGAAGCCCAGAGCATAGCGATCTCCAACTCAAATCAGCAGATAGATCAGCTGCACATTTTACAGGCTCTTCTCAGCGACGAAAACGGGCTTATTCCCGAACTGCTGGTGAAAATGGGAATTGACGCATCGGCTGTGCGTGATCAGACAGAAAAGTGCGTTGCCCAGCTCCCGAAAGTCACCGGTTCCGGCAGACGCGCTGATGAAGTCTATATCACGCAGGATACCGACCGCGCACTGAATGAAGCCGAAGAAACCGCAAAACACATGGGCGATGAGTATATCTCCGTCGAGCACCTGTTCATCGGTCTTATCGAAAAGGCAAAGGACAAGACGAAGGACATCTTTAACCTATACGGCATCACAAAGAACAAGTTTCTTGACGTGCTCCGCACAGTAAGAGGAAACACCCGCGTCACTACCGACAATCCCGAAGGCACATACGACGTACTGAAAAAGTACGGGCAGGATCTCGTTGAGCTTGCAAGACAGAACAAGCTCGATCCGGTTATCGGGCGTGACAGCGAGATAAGGAATGTTATCAGAATACTCTCGCGCAAGAGCAAGAACAACCCTGTTCTCATAGGCGAGCCCGGCGTCGGAAAGACCGCAATAGCAGAAGGTCTTGCAATAAGGATAGTGCGCGGAGATGTGCCTACCGGACTCAAGGACAGGAGCATATTCTCACTCGATATGGGCGCGCTTGTTGCAGGCGCAAAGTACCGCGGCGAGTTTGAGGAAAGACTGAAATCGGTACTGCAGGAGATCAAAAAGAGTGACGGAAAGATAATACTGTTCATAGATGAACTGCATCTTATCGTCGGAGCAGGCAAGACCGACGGAGCAATGGACGCCGGAAACATCTTAAAGCCGATGCTCGCAAGAGGCGAACTGCACTGCATAGGCGCTACCACGCTGAACGAGTACAGACAGTACATCGAGAAAGATGCGGCTCTCGAAAGGCGTTTCCAGCCCGTACTTGTAGGCGAGCCGACGGTAGAAGATACGATCTCGATATTAAGAGGACTGAAAGAGCGCTATGAGGTATTCCACGGCGTAAAGATACACGACAACGCACTCATCGCCGCAGCAACTCTCTCAAACCGCTACATCTCGGACAGATTCCTGCCGGATAAGGCGATAGACCTTGTGGACGAGGCATGCGCGCTTATCAAGACGGAAATGGAGTCTATGCCCTCCGAGCTTGACGAGCTTTCAAGAAAGATAATGCAGCACGAGATAGAAGAAGCCGCACTGAAAAAGGAAAGCGACAAGCTCTCTGCCGAACACCTTTCCGAGATACAGAAGGAACTCTCGGAAATGCGCGATAAATTCAGAGAGATGAAGGCAAAATGGGAGAACGAAAAAAGCTCTATCACCAACGTACAGGATATACGAAAGGAGATAGAGCAAGTAACTGCCGATATAGAAAAAGCACAGCGGGAATATGATCTTAACAAGGCGGCTGAACTCCAGTACGGCAGACTGCCGGAACTGCGGAAGAAGCTGGAAGCTGCCGAACAGTCAGCCGGAAGCGGAAAGTCCAACACCCTGCTGCGCGACGCAGTAACAGAGGAAGAGATCGCGCGCATCATCTGCCGCTGGACAGGAATACCCGTTGCAAAGCTGATGGAGGGCGAGCGCGAAAAGCTGCTGAATATGGAAGGGATACTGCACAAGCGGGTGATCGGACAGGACGAAGCCGTGCAGAAAGTAAGCGAAGCTATAATCCGCTCCCGTGCGGGAATACAGGATCCGAACAGACCACTGGGTTCGTTCCTGTTCTTAGGTCCTACCGGTGTCGGCAAGACCGAGCTTGCGAAGGCGCTTTCGGAAGCGCTGTTTGACGATGAGAACGGCATCGTGCGCATAGACATGAGCGAGTATATGGAGAAGTTCAGCGTTTCCCGCCTTATCGGAGCGCCTCCCGGATATGTGGGTTACGACGAGGGCGGTCAGCTTACGGAAGCCGTGCGCAGAAAGCCGTACGCGGTAGTGCTGTTCGACGAGATCGAAAAGGCGCACCCGGACGTATTCAATATACTGCTGCAGGTGCTTGATGACGGACGTATCACGGACAGCCAGGGCAGGACTGTGGATTTCAAGAACACTATCATAATACTCACCTCTAACCTCGGTTCGCCGTATATCCTCGAAGGCATCGGTGAAAACGGCGAGATATCCGAAGATGCGCGCAAACAGGTGGATATGCTGCTGAAACAGTCGTTCAGACCGGAGTTCCTGAACCGTCTTGACGAGATAGTTTACTACAAGCCGCTGACCAAAACCGAGATCGGCAGCATAGTCGATCTTATGGTCGGAGCACTCGGAAAGCGTCTTGAAGAAAAGCAGCTCACGCTGTCGCTCACTCCTGCCGCCAAGGAGTTCATAATCGAGAACGGCTACGATCCGGTTTACGGCGCAAGACCGCTTAAGCGCTTCATTCAGCACAAGCTTGAAACGCTTATCGCAAGGGCGATAATCTCCGATCAGTTAAGCCCCGGCGACACGATTAAAGTTGACTGTGACGGCGAGAAGCTCATACTTTGATATAAGGCAATACCGCACAAACAGATGCGTGCAGTCTCTGCACGCTCTTTGTGCGGTATTGCCATTATTTCAGCACTGACAGAACGGCTTACGGAACAAATCTCACATAATACATCTGCTCCGACAGATCCGTTTCCACGCTGAACAGACCGCTTTCCGCATCAAAACCGACGTTCTGTTCCGTGATACGGGTGTCCTCAATTCCCTCGGCTGTGACCGTCTGCGAGATAAGATCAAGTGTGCTTCCGACGGAGGTGAACAGCTCGATTCCGTAGCTGTTTACCCTGCCGTCATCGCTGTAAGATATATCCATATCGGCGTACCGTTTCTGTTCGGCGGAAACGGTAACGCTTCCGCCTGCCGGTATCGTAACATCAAATGCAGCGTACATTATACGCTCGGCACATACCGCGTCAGATACCTCTTCAAAGCCCGCGCCCCATTCATAGCGCTCTATCGGGCGACCCGATAGCATACCGTATTTCTGCATATACTTCAGCGCGGCGTCACAGATTGCCTTTTCGGTAAGCGCGCCCTGTTCATAAGCGTATTTTACATGACGCATATTTTCGTTGTGCATCACTTCGCTCATTATCAGCTTCGGCAGTATTTCGCCGTAACTCGTTTCATAGCGCTCGGTCTTATAGGTTATCTCATCGGTTTCGACACGTTCCCAATTCTTACTTCTGTCCATATAGTATCCGCGAAGTTTAAGGTTTTTTATGTCCCCGCCGCGGACTACGATATATTTGTCAAAGTCGCTGTTTACGCCTCTGTTATTGACCATGAAGCCGAATGTGATCTTAAGTCCGTTTCTTCCGTAGCTCCTGTCATTCCCGAAAACTTCGGCTTCCGCGCCTTTTTCAAGGGTGAATGACCCTTCCGCTGTCACGAAAGTATCGTTTGCCGCGGTATCGTATGTCGTTTCGCAGTCGTAAATGCGGTACACTATGACAGGCTCGTTTATATCCTGCACCGGAGCAAGCGCGTCTTTCAGATAGCTTCCGTCTTTCAGCAGGTCATAATACCATACGCTTTCAAAAGCTTCATCAAGGTTCGACTTGTCATCACCCGCCGGATAGGCTGCACTTGTGAATTTCCCGCAGTAATCACCCGCGATCAGCGTTGTTTCTGCCGTTTCGCCGTTTACTTTCACTGTCGGAATAAAGGAGGGGATAGCTTCATTTATCGTCGCGCTGTCCCAGTCATCCGGATCGCTGAGCAGGTCACTCATGCTGCTCTTGAAAGGATACATCAGCGTAAGCGTTCTGTCCTCGTCCGTGGTATTGGTGAGCGTATAGCTGTCATACAGAGTGTATGCGCCCACCTCATCTATATTTCCGCTCCACTCTTTCAAATCGCCGGGTACCGGAGTTCCGGAAAGGTCAAATGTGACCTCCCGCTCTGCGGTTATCCCGGCTGTATCTCCGTCGGCGGTAAGCGGGAACACCGGGGGCGTATAGCTGCGCATCATGAAGAAGCCGCCTCCGCCCGGGTTCGCGTCGTCCCAGTCACCTCCGCCGGGAATATCATCGCCGTCCCAGTCCGGTATTGCGAAGTTATTGCCGCTTTCGTCAGTTTCGTCAATTACGATCTGCGGAGCTGAAGTTCCGGTACCGTCACCGTAAGCGGGAACATCTCCCGAGACGATATCACCTGTCGCTTTGTTTGTGTCCGCTGTGGTTTCCGCCGTGCGCGATTCTTCGGCGGGAACCGTTGTTTCGGCAGTACCCGCAGCATGACCGCCGTCCGGAGGTACAGTTTCAAGACCCTCGGGAATTGTCGTTCTGTATGTCGGGATCGTAGCAAGAGTTCCGGCAGGGACAGTTTCAGCACCCTCCGGAATTGTCCTTCTGTATGTCGGGATCGTAACCAAAGTTCCGGCTGGTACTTCTGCCGGCTTCGTGCGTATCGTACCTGTACCGGAAAGCGTCATCACAAGTGCAGCCGCTCCTCCCGCAAGGCAGATGCCGGCAGCGATGCCGAGCGGCTTTGCGAACCTTGCCGGGGACTTTCTGAACTTATAGTCCGCTGCCTGTTCGATAATATCTTCGCGGATACCGGTGACGGCATCATACATCTTTTCGCCCTTTCCGCTCATATCTCGGCACCCCTTTCCGTAAGATATTCCCTTAAACTCTCCCGCAGCCGTGAAAGTTTCCTTGACGCGCCCGCATTCGACAGCCCCATTTTCGCGGCAAGCTCGTTTGACTTATCGCCGAACCAATACCTGCGCACGAACATCATTCTGTCCTGCTCGGAAAGCCCGTCCAGCCAGTCGTTTAAAAAGCCGGTAAGCATCTTCGCGTCCAGCGCTCTTTCCACGCTCTCGTCCGACGGAAGGCACTCTTCCAGCTCGCTTATCGATGTTTCTATCCCGTCATAACGCTTTTTTGCGTGCATTTTACGGTATCTCCCTATTGCGATGTTGCGCGTTATCCGTCCGAGGAATGCCCGCAGGCACTCCGGGATATGGGGCGGGATACGCTCCCACACCGACATATATGTATCGTTCACGCACTCTTTCGCGTCTTCCGCAGCACGAAGCAGATTCATTGCTATCGTCATGCAGTAAGTGCCGTATTTCATATCCGTTTCGCGGATAGCGGACTCGTCCCGCTTGAAATAAAGCTCTATGATCCCTGCGTCGTCCATTCTTCCCTCCGTCATTATTCATCTGAATAGCTTATTTCATTATACACTTCCATGCCGAAAATGTAAACAGCTGTTCCCACGCGGAAGTCTCCGTACCGGTATTCTTCCGTTCCCGCTGTCAGTTCGTGCAGCTTTTCTACCCGGTATATCCTGCTCACCGGCTGGTATATGACAGTCCCGCCGTCCCGAAGATGATAACTGAACGGGAACAGCATGACAGCAGCGATAACCGCGGATATAATAACAGCCGTTTTCCCTGCTCTGCCCTTCACTGTCATCACCCTTTCACTTATAAAGTCGCAGTTTCCGCAATGTTATTTCATTCCGGCGGAAAGTTTGTCGAAAATGCACAAACAGTTGCATTTTGCGCATTTTTTATGTATAATAGATCTGTCCCACAACAAAAAGCGAGGTGAGCGAGATGCACGATATCTGGAACCCGTGGCACGGGTGTATAAAGAAGAGTGAGGGCTGCGAGAACTGCTATATGTACTTTCTGGACAAGATGCGCGGCGGCGACGGTTCCCGGATATACCGCACAGGCGCCGGATTTGACTATCCCCTGCAGAAAGACAGGAACGGGAGATACAAGATACGTTCCGGCGAAACGATACGCGTCTGCATGACCTCGGATTTCTTTCTTGAAGAAGCGGACGAGTGGCGCGATGATGCATGGGAGATAATGCGCCGGCGAAGCGATGTGGTCTTCTTTCTGCTGACGAAGCGCCCGGAGCGTGTCGCGGAGCATCTTCCACATGACTGGGGAGACGGCTGGAAAAACATATTCTTCAATGTCACCGCCGAGAACCAGCTCCGCGCGGACGAACGCATTCCGATACTGCTCGATCTGCCATTCAGGCACAAGGGCGTGATGTGCGCACCGTTCATAGGCAGGGTGAGCATGAGGAAGTACCTCGAAACCGGGCAGATAGAACAGGTGCTTTGCGACGGCGAGAACTACGACGGCTCGCGTCCATGCAATTTCGAGTGGGTGAAGCTGCTGCGGAGCGAATGCGAGGACAACAATGTGTCATTCGTGTTCTGCGGCACCGGCAGACGCTTTATAAAGGACGGTAAGCTGTATAAGATAGAGGGAAACGGCATTCAGAGCCGGCAGGCGTTCAAGTCGGGAATGAGCTTCCGCGGCAAGCCGATAAAGTTCGATCTCCGTGACAGCTGGGGATTGCCGATACCGGAGGACGAGCTGTATAAGCCATACTTCTGCGAACGCTGTGAGACCTGCGGTATGCGACAGTTCTGCAACGGCTGCAGCCGTTGCGGAAAGTGCGATGCGCAGGAGAAAGACAGAGCGCTCTGATACTGTTGATAATAATAAGCAAAAAACTGCTGAATGATAACCCATTCAGCAGTTTTTCAGTCTGAAGTATGTTTTAGCTGACGAAGCTCTCTCAATCCACCGAGGATTTTGTGCGCTTTCTCTTTTTATGGTTCCTAACAAGGAAAACGCACAGGAGTATCACGATCGGGAGAGCAGCGGCGATAATTGCGCCGGTATGGGGATTAAGACCGCTGTTGTATGTCGGGCGCGGCTTGTTTGAACTGTCGTCAACAATCTGCGCATCGGGAGGATTGCTGCCAGTCTGCGGTGTGATGTTCCCGCCGCCCTCTTCATCGTCGAACGGCTCTACGATCTCACCCATTTCGTCGTCCGGATCGGAAGGCTGGGTGGTCTCTTCGTCTATCACCGGCACATTCGCACCATCGGTCTCGGCAATGAGCATGTACGGTGAAAAGCTGTCGGATTCAAACTGAACGCGCTTCACGCCGTTGATGTCCTCTATTATCGAGCTTCTCAGAAGTTCGGGAGTCTCATCGACAATATGATATACCTTTATGTTATCCGCGTACGGCAGCAGCTCGTTCGGCACCGGGAACATAAACGTAATAGTTCCTCTCGCCATAATGCGCTGGTTTTCCTCTCCGCTCTCGTCAAGCAGGCTGATATCAAAGGCATAGTACATCGCGTTGTCAGTCCCGAGAGCTTCATACGCACTTCTTGCAGCATCAGAGGCTTCGGAAGTGTTTGTAATGCGGACGGTGGCAGGGGCTATGAAGTAGTCCCTCTGGGTCACGATGCGGACATTCGTCCCGTTTACATCTTCCAGGTCGCTTTCAACGGTTATGTAGTCGGAGTCTTCATCGTCAACAGGACGGGTAGTGCTGTCATCGGAAGGCTCATCGTCCGGAGCCGACTCTACCGTTACCGCCGCAGCTGTCGTGGTGGTCGTGGTCGTCTCCCGCGCGGGAGGCGCGGCAGTAGTTGTGGTGGTCTGCGCCTTGGACTTGTACGAAACGAAGATATTCACGTCCGAGTTCGTAACAGTATAGCTTGTGCCGTTGGGGAACTGGGCGTTGTTTATCATGATATAGTTTATCTCGTATTCCGGGGGAGCGCTTACATTAATATTCAGCTTATCGCCGGAAGCCGCCGATGCAGGCGGTATAAGTAACTGCCCCTTATCGTTGGTGATCGAGATGTTGTTTACGGTGGCATATACGTTATCGGCAGAGAATGTAACTCTGTAAAGGGTGCCGGTAGATCTGAAATCAAGCCCGTTGCGGTGAGCATACTCCTCCGCGTAAGAACCGGAATATCCCCAGATCGCCGCACGGGTATTGTAGAACGCATTGTCTGCAATGTTGTCAAGATCGTAAGGTATAACGACTGTCGAAAGGTTCGTGCTGTTGGCGAAAGCCAGACTGCTTATAACCTCGACGCTCTTGGGGATATCCACAGCATTCAGCGACAGACAGCTTCCGAAGGTGCTTTCACCGATCGAGACAAGATCCTCCGGAAAATTGATGACAGCAAGGGAGGTACAGTTGTTGAATGTGTAGTTCTCAAGGGTCTCAAGGTATTTCGGGAGCTTCACAGTGGCAAGCTTCGAGCAGCCCTCAAATGCCGCCGGTCCGAGATATTCAAGAGTATCCGGGAGCTCGATTGCGGTTATAGATGTACAGCCGGCAAATGCAGACTGACCGAGATTAACGAGGTTTTTGGAGAGTGTGGGCTTGGTAAGGCTTGTACAGCCGTAGAAAGCGGAGTTTCCGATATCGGTGACAGTATCGGGGATCTTCGCGTCTGTCAGCGAGTAGCAGCCTTCAAAGGCAGCGTTGCCTATCTTCTGCAGACTCTTGGAGAAATCCACCTTTGTAAGGAAGTAGCAGCCGCGGAATGCACCGTCGCCTATTGTAACAAGATCCTTCGGCAGTCTGACCGAATTGATGAGCGTCTGATCGTAGAAGCTGGAGAATGCGTAAGGTGCGATCGAAGTTACCGGGTATTTGTTCTGGCTCACCGTATCGGGTATCGTGACGGTTCCGTTGGCTTTGGTGATATCTGCCGGGCTGTATGCCGTGATAGTTGCGGTAAACTTTCCGGTGGAATAGTCAAGTTCGTAGCCGAAATCGCCGTCATATACCGTTCCGTTTGTAGGATAAGTCGTGCTGTACGGCGAATATGCGTCCGATGCCAAAGTCAGCGCGGGCATGAGAAATACAACCGCAGCAGCCAGCAGCAAAGCGGATAGCGCATATCTGTACAATTTTTTATGCAAAGAGAAGCTTATCATTTTCTTCACCGATCCATAAGACGGCATTCGCCGCCGGATATATTCACAGCCGCCGCGGATATACGACAGCATTATACTTCAATGTAAATTATACTACAAATATATCGGTTTGTCAACATCTTGTATGAACTTATCTTCAGATGCACACATATATGGCTGCCGGAAATGAGCGGTACTGAATTATGTACCAAAACAGAATTAAAAAAAGGGCTCTATTTGTCATAAAAACCAAAAATATGACTTTGTCATTGACTTGAAAGCTTCAATGGCATATAATACTATTAAATAAGTATGTATTGCCGATACCGGAGGGTACTATGAAAGAATTGGAAACCAGGATCAACGATATCGTCAGAACTCTTCTCAACGACTACGAGCAGGGGAGAGTCATTGATGAGGTAAAAAGCTTCGATCACCCGGACAAGGAAGTTGTGATCGAGATATTATACAGCATAAGGAAGATAATCTTCCCCGGCTATTTCCGGAACAAGTCCTACCGCGTATATACCGTGCGCAACAACATATCCATGCTCACCGAGGACATAATATTCAAGCTTATCCGCCAGATATCCATAGTTCTCCGCTATGACGAAGAGCTGAGCAGCGCAGATGAGATGGCGGTGGCAAAGCGCGCCGAGGACATAACATTCGCGTTTCTGTCGCGGCTCCCGAAAATAAGAGAGTACATCGAAATGGACGTGGAAGCGTCCTTCGAGGGAGACCCCGCCGCATACAACAAGGACGAGATAATCTACTCATATCCGGGGCTGTTTGCTATCCTCGTGAACCGTATCGCCCATGAGCTGTTCCTGCTTAAAGTTCCGCTCATACCGCGTATAATGACCGAGTATGCCCACAGCCAGACCGGTATAGATATCCACCCCGGCGCGTCCATAGGCAAGTATTTCTTCATAGACCACGGTACAGGTATAGTTATCGGCGAGACTACCGAGATCGGCGACAATGTCAAGATCTACCAGGGCGTTACCCTCGGCGCGCTTTCCACACGCGGAGGTCAGAGCCTTCGCAGCAAGAAGCGTCACCCCACGATCGAGGACAACGTTACTATCTACTCCGGAGCATCTATCCTCGGCGGAAATACCGTCATAGGAAAGGGCGCGGTCATTGGCGGCAACGCATTCATCACAAAATCCGTTCCAGCCGGGGCAAAGGTAAGCATAGTAAATCAGGAGCTCAAATATAACTTCGATGATCCGAAAGCCGCAAAGAATGCGGGTATCGGCGCGGATACGGATTGGTTCTATATCATATAAGGACGGAAGGCAATGGACGAAGAAAGGGATATGACCCGCGCCGACGAAATAACCCGCACCATTGTGCGGAAATACCGCAAGCCGATATGGGGGCGCTTTCTCGAAGGTATAAAGAACTACGAGCTTATAAAGGAGAACGACAGGATAGCCGTGTGTATTTCCGGCGGCAAGGACTCGATGCTGATGGCGATGTGCGTAAAGCAGCTCCAGAAGTACAGCAAGGTGCCGTTTACCGCCGAATACCTTGTAATGGATCCGGGATATGCTCCCGAAAACAGGCAGCGTATCATCGAAAACGCGGCGCTGCTTGATATTCCGATAAAGATCTTCGATGCAAGGATATTCGACGCAGTGGAGATAATCGGCAAGAACCCCTGCTATATGTGCGCCCGTATGCGCCGCGGATATCTGTACAAGTACGCGGGAGAGCTGGGCTGCAACAAGATAGCGCTCGGACACCACTTCGATGATGTTATCGAAACGATACTTATGGGAATGCTGTACGGTTCGCAGATGCAGACGATGATGCCTAAGCTTCACAGCGAGAACTTTCCGGGCATGGAGCTTATCCGCCCTATGTATATGGTGCGGGAGGAAGATGTCATACACTGGCGCGACTTCAACGATCTGCACTTTCTCAACTGTGCATGCAGCGTCACGGCGGACATAGATACCAACGGCAACGGCGGTTCCAAACGCCAGGAGATCAAGCAGCTGCTGAAGCAGCTCCGGGCAGTGGATCCGGCAGTGGATATGCACATATTCAGAAGCGTGGAGAACGTAAACCTCCAGACTCTCATATCCTACCACATCGGCAAGGATTACCACCATTTTCTCGACGACTACGACAAGGGAATGAATATAAAGGGAACGATAAAGCAGTCGGAATAAAGTCTCACCGGCACATTCCAGCGATGTGCCGGGATTTTTTATAAAATGGTATAAAAGACTTGATTTTTTCTGTGAAATAGTGTAAAATTAATAGGTAACATTTTCGTGCAGAGCACGATCCATAAAAACTGAAAGGAAAAAAGAAAATGAACATTCTTGTAATCAATGCGGGAAGCTCGTCTCTCAAGTACCAGCTTATCGAGATGACGGACGAAAAGGTAATTGCAAAGGGTAACTGTGAAAGAATAGGTATCGGCGGTCATATCAAGCATACGACATTCGACGGAAGAACTTATGAGGCTGACTGTGATTTCCCCACACATACAGAAGCATTTGAAAAGGTAGTGGAGGCTCTTACAAAGGGCGACGCGGCTGTTATCGGCAGCATGGCTGAGATCGCTGCGGTAGGTCACAGAATAGTCCAGGGCGCCGAAGTGTTCCCGAAATCCGTTCTTGTTACCGACGAGGTTATTGACAAGATCGACGATCTCCGCGAGCTTGCTCCCGTTCACAACCACGGTCATGCTCTCGCTCTGCGTGCCTGCAAGAAGGTAGTTCCGGCTTCCGTTCCCCAGGCAGTAATCTTCGATACCGCATTCCACCAGACAATGCCCGAAAAGGCTTATATGTTCGGTATGCCTTATGAGGTATATGAGAAGTACGCGGTAAGAAAGTACGGCTTCCACGGCACATCTCACCGCTTCGTTACAATGAAGTACGCTCTTGAGACCGGCAAGGATCTCAAGAACCTCAAGATAGTTTCCTGCCATCTCGGAAACGGCTCGTCCATTACGGCTGTTGACGGCGGCAAGTCGGTCGATACATCAATGGGATTCACTCCCCTTGACGGCGTTCTCATGGGAACACGCTCCGGCTGCGTTGACCCCTCCGCAGTTACTTTCGTAGCTGACAAGCTCGGTCTTTCCGCTCCCGAAATGGCTGAATACCTCAACAAGAAGTCCGGCTTCCTCGGCATTTCCGGCGTATCCAGCGACAACCGTGATGTTGAAGCCGAAGCCGCAAAGGGCAACAAGCGTGCTATCCTCGCCGGCGAGATACTCCGCTACGGCATCAAGAAGTACATCGGCGCTTATGCTGCCGCTATGAACGGACTTGACGTTGTTATCTTCACAGGCGGCATCGGTGAGAACGCAGACCTCGTAAGACGTGATGTATGCCGCGATATGGACTACTTCGGGATCAAGATCGACGAAGCTCTCAACGAGACTGTTCACGGCAAGCTCTGCAAGATCTCCACACCCGACAGCAAGACAGAAGTATGGGTTATCCCGACAAACGAGGAGCTCCTCATAGCAAGAGACACCAAGGAACTCTGCGGTCTGTGATCTGTTCGGCTGAGCCGAACAGATCACTTCGGGGCTCTGCCCCGAACCCCGGCGGGAGAGGGAGGAAACCCTTTTTGAAAAAAGGGTTATCCTCCCCCTCCCTGCAGCCTCCCCCTCTTTCCAAAAAACTTTGATCGCTTCGCGGTAAAGGGGGATAACAACAGCTGCAACACCGCAACAACATCTACGGCAACAATAAACACCGCTGAGTGCGCAATGGCATTCAGCGGTGTTTTTTCATCTTATTATTTCGTAGCCTTTGGCGGTTATCGCCTCTTCGATCTCGGGCAGGTGAACAAGTTCGCTGCTCAGATGCAGGACCGCCGTTCCCTTTTCGTGGCTGACATCGGCGCTCTCCACTTCCGGGAAGCTCTCCGCGCATTTGCGCACAGTCGCTTCACAATGCAGACACATCATTCCGCTTATATTTATGGTGTACGTTCGGTCTGTGACAATACCCGCGGTTATGCCGACAGATTCCGGGATTGCATTTTTGCGGGGTCTGTCGTGCTTTGTGAAATAGGGTCTGAATAGGTTGAGACGAAGTGCATTGGTCACTACGCAGAAACTTGAAAGGCTCATCGCCGCCGCGCCAAACATCGGGTCAAGCTCCCAGCCTGTCAGCGCGATGTAAGCTCCCGCCGCAAGGGGAATGCCGATGATGTTGTAGATGAAAGCCCAGAAGAGATTCTGTTTTATATTGCGCAGTACCGCTCTGCTGAGCCGTATAGCCGCCGCTGCGTCGGAAAGGCTGCTCTTCATAAGCACAACGTCTGCCGCATCTATCGCTACATCCGTTCCCGCGCCTATCGCTATTCCGATATCCGCACGGGTGAGTGCAGGCGCATCATTGATGCCGTCGCCGATCATAGCAACTTTTCCGTGCTTCTGCAAACTTCTGATAACTGCCTCTTTGCCGTCCGGCAGCACCCCGGCGATCACTTCGTCTATTCCTGCCTGCTTTCCGACAGCATCGGCTGTTCGCTTGTTGTCTCCGGTAAGCATAACGACACGAATACCCATATTGCGGAGCTGTTTTACCGCTTCGGACGAATCCGGCTTTATCGTGTCCGCCACAGCTATGATGCCGAGAAGTTTTCCGCCTTTGGCGAAATACATCGGGGTCTTGCCGTTTCCGGCAAGCTCTTCGGCTCGTTTCTTTGCTTCATCGGATATTGCAGCGAAACCGGATATAAATCCTGCATTTCCGCCGCAGACCTCTTCCCCGCCCAGCATAGCAGTCAGTCCGCTGCCGGAATGTGCTTTGAATTCCGCAGCTTCACGGAATGCAATGCCCTTACCGGAAGCATAGCGCATTATCGCCTTTGCAAGCGGGTGCTCGCTTCTCGATTCGAGGGAAGCCGCTGTTTCAAGAAGTTCCTCCCCGCTTACGGACAAAGGCAGAACATCTGTGACCTCCGGCTCTCCGGCAGTTACCGTTCCCGTCTTGTCAAGAGCGGCTATCTGGACCTTGCCGGTCTCTTCGAGAGATACGGCAGTTTTGAACAGTACGCCGTTCTTTGCGCCCACACCGCTGCCCACCATTATTGCGACAGGCGTGGCAAGTCCGAGTGCGCAGGGACAGCTTATGACGAGCACCGAGACTGCTCTTGCAAGAGCGTAGGGGAAGGTCTGACCAACAAGAAGCCAGATTATTAGCGTAACAAGAGCGATGCCGATAACAGTCGGAACGAATATGCCGGAGACCTTGTCGGCAGTCTTGGCTATCGGCGCTTTTGTGGCTGCGGCATCGCTCACGGTCTTTATGATCTTTGCTATCGCGGTATCTTCGCCTACACGTACTGCCCGACAGCGCAGAAATCCGGACTGGTTTATGGTGGCAGCGGAAACCTGGCTTCCCGGCTCCTTGTCCACGGGAATGCTCTCACCGGTAAGCGCCGATTCATTGACAGCGCTCTGTCCGTCAATAACCGTGCCGTCCACGGGAATGCTCTCACCGGGACGGACGGCGAAAATATCACCGATACGGACTTCCGACACCGGAACGGTGACCTCTTTTCCGTCACGTTCAAGCACAGCGGTATCGGGCGCAAGCTTCATCAGGCTTTTCAGCGCGTCGGTTGTCCTGCCCTTTGAGTAGGCTTCGAGTGTCTTGCCGACAGTTATGAGCGTCAGTATCATCGCCGACGACTCGAACCACAGATTCATCATATCGCTCATGACACGCTCATTATCGCTGTGAACCACCGCGTCGGTCATATCGAACAGCACAAAAACGCTCCATACAAACGATACGCCGGAACCCATAGCAACGAGCGTGTCCATGTTCGGCGCGCCGTGCATCGCACCTTTGAATCCGCTTATGAAGAATTTCCTGTTTATTATCATCACTACCGCCGCAAGTATCATCTCAACCATTGCCATAGCGGTGTGATTGCCGTCAAACCACTGCGGGAGCGGGAATCCCCACATCATGTGACCCATTGACACATACATCAGCGGCAGAAGTATGCACAGCGACGCAATAAGCCGCTTTTTAAGCGCAGGTGTCTCTCTGTCCTCAAGCTCGTCAGCGCCGGCAGTCTGTTTTCTTTCCGTGCCTTTGAGGGACGCGCCGTAGCCTGCGTCCTCGACAGCCTTTATTATATCCGCGGAAGAGGCGCTTCCCTCGACACCCATTGAGTTTGTGAGAAGGCTTACCGCACATGAAGTCACTCCGGGAACGGAACCGACAGCTTTCTCTATTCTCGCGCTGCAAGCCGCACAGCTCATTCCGGTGACATTGTACTGTTCCATATATATCTTCCTTTCCGGTACTATTATACCATATTAAAACGAGATAATCAATAGCAAAGAAAACCTAAAAAAGATGAGTCCGTCAAAGGCGGCTTCGGTAACACGCGCTATGTGCTTATTCCGCATTTTCGCAAAATTACAGCTGCCGCCGGCGGGTTTGTTGACAATTGGCTTCAAGGGTGATATAATGTTATGTAAAGTTGTGTCTGCATACCGGAATTCACGGAGATAAAGCATGTTGATAAAAATCGGGCAATTTGAAATAACCGAATGCTGGGACGGAGTATTCTATAAAAAGCTGTCCGCGTATCCGGATATCACGGAATGGGAAATACAGACCATACTGGATTTCATCAGATACGAAAAAACTTACGGCAGAGATTGCGAGATCATTGCCGAAGATCAGATCATCGAAAAGATCGGGCGATACAGACCGGAGTATGAAAAAGGCACCCGTATCTCTCCTCCCGCCAAAATAGAAGAATGCACCGCTTGTCCGGCATATAAAGGCTGTATGACTGATTATGTCTGCCACACTTCATCAGTCGGAAACGCTGTAAAGATCATAAGCTGCGGCAGTTTGCTCTCGCCGGTTCGCGCAAGGAATATGAAGGCTTTCGAGCTTGCGGAAGAAACACGGAATGCTGCTCATGACCCGGCTGATTATTTTGAATATATTATGTTTGCATGGGGGAACTGCCAAGCCGGAGATCGGCTTGTGACAGAAAGAATGCTCGGGCATTTTCCGGATAAAAACGATCTTGTTCCTCCCGCGTTTGTTCCCGGAGTACGCTTTTTCTTTAAATACAGCGAACTTGCAAAGCACCCCTGCGCGGTCTTTGAAGGTGTCCTGCCGCTGAAGGTCAGAGATGAAGTTGTGCTTAAAGATTGGGTATCGGCAATAATAATCCCGGAGACATACCGCAGTACATTTGAGCCCTGTATAAATGAAGATCTGAAGCCAAGGATCCATTTTCTCCGGCAAGACGGCAAAGATATATGGGAATGGTCCGGATATGTATATGAATACGTCAAAAGTCTTTATGCGACATGATCGGAACTATATCATAAAAGGCAGATTTACGCTTAACTATTATTATGGAAGGTGAATAAATGCACAAGGAATTCTTAATGGGAAATGCAGCTATTGCGCGCGGAGCAATAGCCGCCGGACTTAACCTCGTTTCCGGCTATCCCGGCACTCCCTCCACGGAGGTGCTCGAAACTTCCGCGAAATGCAGCAGCGGTTCGATGTATGTCGAATGGTCTGTAAACGAGAAGGCTGCAATGGAGCTCGCAGCCGGAGCCGCTTACTGCGGCGCACGCACAATGGTCACAATGAAGCAGGTGGGACTGAATGTTGCCTCCGACCCGCTGATGAGCCTTGCATACATCGGCGTTAAAGGCGGTATGGTAGTGCTTGTGGCTGACGATCCGGGTCCGATATCCTCGCAGACCGAACAGGATACCCGTACTTTCGCTGCGTTCTCAAAGCTTCCCTGCTTTGACCCGTCTTCTGTACAGGAAGCCTATGACATGATCGGTGAAGCATTCGAGCTTTCCGAAAAGTACCATACTCCCGTTCTGTTCAGACCGACTACCCGCGTCTGTCACGGCTATGCGTCAATAACCGTAAAAGACGAGGACGAGTATAAGACAAACAAGCCCGAGGGGTTCGTCCGTGACCCGTCGAAGTGGGTTATTTTCCCCCGCCTTTCATACAACGCGCATATAAACATAGAAGCGCGAAATGTTACGCTTTCGGAGGAACTCTCCTCTTACAGCCGAAACCTCATAATACCGGAAAAGGCGGAAGGCTGCCGCAAGGGTATTGCCACACACGGCATAAGCTACACTTATGTCACCGAAGCGCTTCGTGACAAGTCCGCTCCGCGCGTTATGAAGGTGACAACTCCTTTCCCGTTCCCGGAAAAGGCTGCCCTCGCATTCCTTGACGGGCTGGACGAGGTGCTCTGCATAGAAGAGCTTGACCCGGTGATCGAGCGTGAACTGACGTATATCTGCGGAAAGCACGGACTTAATGTCAAGATACGCGGAAAGCTTACTCACGACGTAAAGAATGCCGGAGAGAATACATGCGGATCCGTTGCCGGAAACATTGCCGCTTTCATGGGCTGGGAGATGCCCGGAAAGACGGAAGCGGAAGCCGCTCCCGCACTTCCTGTCCGCCCGCCTGTACTGTGTGCCGGCTGTCCGCACCGTGCTTCGTTCTTTGCGGTAAAGGAAGCCATGAAGGGAAGGAAAGCCGTGTTCTGCGGAGATATAGGCTGCTATACTCTCGGAAATGCAATGCCGCTTGATATGGTTGACACCTGCCTGTGCATGGGCGCGGGCGTGAACATCACACAGGGTATCGGTCACATCGAACCGGACACCGTATGCTTCGCTTTCGTCGGCGATTCCACATTCTTCGCCTCCGCGATAACCGGCGCTGTGAACGCGGTATATAACCAGGCGGATATGACACTCGTGATACTCGACAACTCCACCACCGCAATGACCGGTCACCAGCCTCACCCGGGAACCGGAAGAACGGTAATGGGAGAGATAGTCGAAAAGATAGACATTACCGCTGTACTGCACGGTATCGGCGTAAAAACAGTGGAGACCGTAAATCCGCTGGATCTTGGGAAAGCAGTCGAAACAGTAAAGCGCGTTGCTTCGGAAAAGGGAGTCAAGGCGATAATCTTCAAGTCCCCCTGCGCCGTAATAATAAAGCCGGAGAAGCCGGCAGTCATAGACCCGGAGAAATGCACGAACTGCAAAAAGTGCATAAAATCGCTGGGCTGCCCCGGAATCGTGATAAAAGACGGACACGCGGCAATAGAGAACTCGCTCTGCACCGGCTGCGGTCTGTGCAGTCAGGTCTGCCCGTTCGGAGCGATAAGCGTAAAGGAGGGCAAGTGATATGAGCACAAACATAATGATCTGCGGTGTCGGCGGTCAGGGCATCGTCCTCACATCAAAGCTTATCGCTGCCACAGCCGTTTCGCATGACGTTCCGGTGATGAGCGCCGAGACAATAGGAATGGCGCAGAAAGGCGGCAGCGTATTCAGCTTTCTGCGTGTCGGAGAGGGTATAAACTGCCCCATGTTCGGTGAAGGAGAAGCCGATATTCTGATCGGATTTGAGCCGGCGGAAGCGGTAAGAATGTTCCCGTACCTGAAAAAGGGCGGTACCGCGATAGTAAATACCCACCCGATAATGCCGGTAACGGCAGCCCTTACCGGCTCGGATTACGACGGCAGGAATATGCTTGAATATATCGAAAGGAACGCAGAAAAGTCGGTATTCATAGACGGCGACAAGGCATGCACGGAGATAGGTTCGCCGAAAGTGCTGAATATGGTGATGCTCGGCGCGGCAGTCGCAAGCGGACTGCTCCCGTTCACGCTTGAAGAGATAGAGCAGACTATGAAGGCTACTGTAAAACCCCAGTTCGTCGAACTTAACAGCAAAGCGCTCCGCTATCCGCACTGACGCGGCGGGGAACACCCCGCTATCCGCGCTGACGCGCCTTGTCCTGCGCGGACTGCGCCAGCCAGCGCGGCTGGACCGCGGCGGGGAACGAGTCTGTCGGTCAGCCCCTCTGGCACTTCGTGCCACCTTCCCTCTAAAGGGGAGACACCCGCGGCGAATACCGTAACACGGAAATTAAAAAGATACCGAAAATATGCAAAAGCCGTCTAAGGTGACTGTATGAAGAGAATAATACTGTTTATCCTGCTGGCGTTTACAGCGCTTTCATTTTCCGCGGGCTGCGGAAATATATCGTATGAAATGACAGCCCGGAACCGTGCGGAAAGCTATGTCAAAGAAAAGTACGGATTCAGCGCAGATATCACGGCTGTTCTGCTTGCCGAAAACGGCTGGCTCGAATTCACATGGGAAGCGCCGCAGTTCGCTCATGTCCGTATGAAGCATGACGGTACCGAATTTGATGTGCTCGTGCCTGTCCGCAGCAGCGATCCCTCATGGCTGTGCGACAATTACGAAGCGGACAGGATATGCACGGAAATAAGAGAGTATGTGAAAGACGAGCTGAAATGCAGCAATGCCACATTCCGCATAGACTACGGAAACAACTACGGAAATCATCTGCTTCAAAAAGATATACGCTCCGCCGATGATCTGAAAAAATCGGAAGACGCGAAAACAATATCCGTATTCACAAACGGTCTTGATGCGGAGAATGTAAAAAAGCTGGATCCCGCAAAATACGGTAATAATACTAATTTCAGCATTGTGGAATGGGGAGACGAAAAGCTGCCCGAAGTGCCGTACGGTCTGATAAGGGGTCTTCCGAAACAGTGCGGCTGGAATGTTTCCGCGGTACATTACACCGAAAATGACGGGAGCTGGTCTCATGTGAAATTCGACCGGATCACCGCAGGGAACCTGCGCCTTGTGATGCCGTCGGAATGCGCAGTTTCAATGGAGCCGGCTGAAGGCATCGGCGAACCGGACGACGTTCCGGTATCCGATTGGTACTGCATAAAAGGAACAGGCACGATCGAAGGCTACGGTGCGGTATATGCGGATATTGACACTGATCCGGACGAGGAATACTGCATAGAATATATGCACGACGGAAAAGCGTATTATATGCGGATATCGCATACCGAAGCCAAGAACGCCGAGTATGAGCTTTACTCGCAAATATACAGCGGCAAAGACGGGATCGACTTCACTTTCAGAGTCGTGAAGCGGGATTATTTAAAAAGCATGTCTGAATAACACGAAAGCGGTCAGTTCAAATGAACCGGCCGCTTTTTACAGCTGTTATTTTATTTTGGAAATAAGGCTTTCCATAGACTTCGCGGTAAGCGATCTGCCGGAAACTACGGAATACGAGCACTTTCCGTCTGTCCAGACTGCCGCGCTTACGCCCTTGCCGCTGCCTTTAAGCGTTACTGTGCTGCCGTTTATCTCCTTTTCGGAAATACTCTTGTATTCGTTATAATCTCCGCTGATATCATCGGTTCCGGTGCCTTTGCGGACTGTTATAGTATTGTCTCCGTTGGAGAAGCGTACTTCCGCGATGCCTTCCATTGCCTGAATATATACGGTCTTATAGCTTCCGAATTTTACGGGAACTTCAAATGTTACCCCGGCTGCTTTTGAAGCTTCCTCAACACTCTTGTACTCCGTCCACGGATTTCCTATGCTGACCGTCATACTATCACCCGTATAATCCATATTTCCGAGATCAAGCGCCTGTATGTCTCCTACCGAAGCATTGCCCTTAAGATCGCAGTATATCGTCACAAGAGACCACCCGTAAGAAGCGCCGGGATAAACTCCTTTGCTGCGGCATAGCACCTTATAGTTCGTACCCGAAACTATCTGGCTCCCGAGATAAGCAACGGGAGAGTAGGAAACTCCCACCAGCTCTTTCATTGCCTTTTTGTAAGCGCTGTAAACAGTTTCATTCTTGCTGATGGTAAACAGACCGCTGTTGGCTGTAAATCCGCCCATAAGCTGTTCGCCTATAATCGTCTGAAAACCGGTTATCTCCGCATTTCCTTTCAGATCCTCATAGATATACATTACCTTTATCTGCGTTGCTCCTCCGTCGGGGTTGAGCTCGTCCGCTTTTACGAGAACAGCATAGTTTGTTCCAGCAACGACCTGTGTTCCGAGCAGTGCTAACGCCTTGAACGACCAGCCTGCATGATCCTTTGTAGCTTTCCTGAACGCCGCCTTTGCTCCGGGATTCTTACTCATCGCAGCATAGCTGTCATTTACAGCCCACCCTCCTGTCATCGGGGTGCTCACCTCCGTCAGAGTTGTATCAGCGTCCTCTGCCGATACGGAAACAGCTGTGCATGACAGAGCCGATATTACCGCAAGAGCTGCCGCTGTAAGTTTTAATGCTTTTCTCATGGTATTTCTCCTTTGAACCGTTTATATGATTGCATATTCTATACAAAGAATAGCACAAACCACCGTTATTGTCAAGTGTCCGCTGCACGCATTCCCATATATGCCGCCCTCTCGTGAAGCAAAGCGATTGACACACACGGAGCGCCGTGGTATAATAAGGCTATAAAGATCCCGGAGGTGCAGTATGATAAACAATATTTCGGTAAATACCCAGAGCAGTATCCGTATCGACTGCGGAACGACGATAATACGGGCAGACCCGTTCAAGATCGCCGGTGAGCCGCATGATGCCGGCATCATATTCATAACCCACGATCACTACGATCATTTCTCGCCGGAAGACATTCAGAAAGTCCGCAGACCGGACACTGTATTTGCCGCGCCCGAAAGCATGAAAAGCAGGCTGGAAAGCATCGGGATAAGCAATGCCGTGCTGCTTTCTCCGGGCGAAAAAACAGAGATCGCTGGAATACCGGTTGAAGCTGTTCCGGCTTACAATACGCTTAAACCGTTTCACCCAAGATCAAACGACTGGCTCGGATACATCATTGCAGTTAACGGAAAGCGGATTTATGCTGCCGGAGATACCGACGCGGTAAAAGAAGTGAGAGCCGTTAAATGCGACATCGCTCTTGTTCCTGTCGGCGGCACTTTTACCATGAATCACAAGGAAGCTGCGAAACTCATAAACGAGATCAGACCCGGTATCGCTGTGCCGATACATTACGGCTCTATCGTCGGCGACAGATCGGACGGCGAGAAATTCCGCAAACTTGTTGACAGCGGCATCGAAGTTGTTCTGAAGCTGTAATGCTTCTGTTCTCAGCTCAAAGGTCTGCAGTTTTTCTCGATCTCTTCATCTGAAACCGTCGTTCCGATATCCCATTTCAGCTGATACGCAAGGATATCCGCCAGCTGTACTTTCCGTTCAGCGCCGTTTTCAGATGTGAGTATCAGCGTTACCATAGGTTCTTCGCCCGGCATAAAGCCCTCACAGCCGTTGTCGGGCTCGATAAGATCTGTTATTCTGTAAGTCATTTGATTTTATGTTCCTTTTTGTTTATCACGGTTATTCTTTAAGATCCCACACATGCTGCCTGCAGATACGGCATTATCGTCTTCCGGGAATTAGGCAGCATCATAATGTCACTTAAATATATCACCAAAAACCCGAAAAGTCAATAGTTATACCGAAAACTTAAGCCCGGCTCCGATCATCTCCAAAGCCGGGTTTATTGTATTTCTTCTGCTATGCCGGCTGCCCGCCGTTCCTCACCAGGAGCGCAGTATCTCCGTCAGCCTGCGGTCAATATCGAGCCGTGTCTCAAGGCATTCCTCCGGGAACTCGCGCCCGGCTCTGAACATATACTTCACCAGCATTCCCGAACCGACAGGAAGCATCATCTTCAGCATTGACTCCGGAAACACGAAGTGTGTACCGTGTTTATACAGGAGCATATCCCACTCGCAGTCATGCGGCTTCTGTTTCAGCCTTTCGTCCATGCGGCGGATATATCTGCATGTATCCCAGAGAACATCATCTTCCGCTCCGACAAAAACTATCCTGCCGCGAATATTCTCGACTTTGATCTTTTCCTCTTCCCGGATAGGGTGCAGCCTTTCTGACTCGTCAAACATCTTCCGTGCAGCCGCCTTATCGCCGCCCTCTTTCGCTTCTTCGGTGATCTTCTGCCAGTATTCCGGGTGACGGTACGCGTAGGGCAGATACGGCAGCGGCTTGCCCTGCCAGCTTACAGTCGATTCGCCGTCTCCGGGGCGCTCGGAAGCCCCGTCTTTTCCGTCACGATAAAAGCCTTCCATAATGAAATCCGAAGGCGACATTGCGATAGTAAGCGTGATCTCCGGGTAGTATGACGCCGCCGCAAGCGAAAGCATTCCCGTGGTGGAAGCGCCGGCTATACCGATTTTTTCCGCGCCCTTGCTTCTGAGGAATGATATAGCTTTTCCGAAGCGCTCAAGCGGGTAGTTGTGGTGTGCGTAGCTGTTCTTTTCCGACGACATCGCCAAAGCTTGACAGCCGTTCTTTATCAGCCATTTTGCGCCGCATGATGCCATACGGTCTGTCGATGAATCGCCGAGCATTATTATCACTGCTTTTTTGCTGTCCTCCGGACCGCCGTAGTATGCCCCGCAGAATCCGTCATTCTCAACCGAAAAAACCTGTTTCATATTACTTCTCCTTTTTCCGCCGACGAAAATGCAGAAAGCATCGCCCGGCGAGTTAGCGTCTGTTAACTTCATTATAGTATTTTCTCACTCAAATGTCAAGGGATAATATCAGAAAACCGCAGATGCCTGATATCTCCACACATCTGCGGTTTTCTCTCTGTTCAGTAACTGCACTTCCGCAAAGCCGTTCATGTCCGCGGAAAGCAGGGCGTCCTGACTGCCCTGTCACGGTATCGGGTGAAGCGTATCTACCATTGAAAACAGCTTTCTCTTTGAGCTTCCGACTACCGGTTTCCGGAGAATATTCGGTACTGTCGGGGAAGTGGCAACGCCCTTGATGAATCTGATAAGGGAGTAGCCCTTGATGATGCGGTTGATCTCGGCTATATCGCGTGGGTCATTTGTATCGAAGTAATGCCTTATAATGATATCCCAGAGCCTTGCGTACTGTTTTTTGGTGATATCCTGGCTTGTGGCTTTCCACTGGGCTTTTGCGGCAGTCACATATACAAGGTTCATAGACGAAAGATCCAGTATCGGGTGTCCCAGTCCGGAATCGTCCACATCGATCAGCACGATCTCGCCGTTCTGGAGCATAAGGTTGCCCGGGTGGAAATCCTGGTGGATAAACGTATTCCTGTAGGGGATATCATCTATCAGCTTGTAGAGCTTTTCGGCTTCCGCAGGTTTATAGAATCCGGCATCAACCGTCATTCGGACTTCATTTCTGATCTTCTCTCTTGAATCCGGCAGCACGCCGTCCTTGAACTCCGTGTGATGAAGCTTTAATGCCATATCGGCGATCATGTGTCCGAATTCGTCGGTTTTATCGGGATTTGCTGCGATCTCCTGGCTGAATGACCGCGCATTTATCATCTCATACACGACGCCGTAATTCTCTCCGACACGCACCATATCAAATGCGATCATGGTAGGGATACCCTGTACAAAGGCGCTTCTGGTGGTTTCACGGTTCTGTCTGATTTTTTCCGGGCTGTTGCGTTTGCCGAAATACACCTTTACTATCGTCTCGTCGTCCAGACGATATACTGCGCCGTTTCCTCCCTTTCCGAGAAGCTCACAGCCTTCAACGGATATTTCGCGCATTGGCTTATCCTTCTTTGGTGCAGTGTCATTAACGGACTGATTAGTTGTATCGCTCATTATGCTCCTCCATTTAACGTTCGGTCGTCAGCTGTTCGCCGGGGCTTCCTTTGCCGATATGCGCTGCTGTATTATGGTATTGACTAATCCCAGCACCGCAGCGATAATGGCTCCCATAGATACATCGCTCAGATAATGCGCACCGAGTATCATTCTTGTCGTCATTATTATGATGCCGAACATAACTCCCGACAGTGCAAGGGGGAAATACTTGCCTTTAAGCTTCGGGAACAGCCACATGAAAGACGGCAGTATGTACATTGCAGAAACGCTCAGAATACTGTGACCGCTCGGGAATGACAAAAACTCGTCGGCGTTGATGTCATACAGTTCCGCAAGTTGAGCCGAGCCCTCGAACGGCGTGAACCACGGCATAAAGCCGATTCCCTCATACCCCAGAACGACTGTACGGTACCTCGGGCGGTGGAATGTATGCTTAAGCACCTGCATAGCAAGGAACGCTGTCAGCAGTATCACAAAAAGCAGGATTATCCTCTGTGTAAGCAGCTTGTCCTCACTTTTCTTTGCAAAATGATAGCCAACAAAGAACAGCGGATATTCAAGCACCGCACTGACAATGAGGATCACCGGGGTATTTCTGTTGATAGACGGAAACAGCATTCCGAAGCAGTTTCTGTCGCATATGGAACCGCCGCCTTTAAATCCGATGCCCACCGCGAAAAGAACGCATATTGTACAGAGTATCACTTTCACAGCCTTGCCCTGTGAGGAATGCACCGCCCTCTCGTAAAGCGCGCCGGAGAAAAGCATCGGCGCCGAAAAATACGGAATGAGTCCGGTAGATGTTATAACAGCAATAACGGTATTCCCCGGCGAAAACACAGTCCGGGCTATTTCCTCGTCAAAAAATGTTCCGGTCACAAATAAAATTCCAAAAAACATCAGCATTATGATATTAAACAATATCTGACTTATATTATCTTTTTTCATGCTCTTACTCATGGCGTCCTCCGCACAGGTATTTATTTTTCAGCTCTTCGATCTCCGGAGCGCCGACATTCAGCGCCTCGCGGAGATATCCCTCAACACTTCCGTATTTTTCGGTCAGTGTGTCAATTGCGTTTGTCATGTACCTCTCAACTACCGCGCCCGACATAAACAGAAGCGCGTCGAGCTTTTCCTGCGGCATCGGGTATGATGCAGTCTTCTGCTTTACCGCTTCGATCTGTGCAGCCTTATACTCGTTCGTAAGCATATAATCTTCAATTATCGTTTCACGGTCTGCTCCGAGGGCGGACAGAAGAAGCATCGCCGCACAGCCTGTCCTGTCCTTGCCGTCGGTGCAGTGCCAGAGTACCGCACCCGTGTCCGGGTCATTTTCAAGTAGTATCCGAAAGAATTCGCGGTAGGCTTTCCTTCCCCGTTCTCCGAGAAGAAAGATAATGTACTGTTCCGGTCCGAGCATTCCCGCAGCATACGCCATCTCGAACAGCTTCATTCTGTCCCGGCTTTTATATTCATCGATCATCTTCTGATCAGCCTTAACCGGATAATCCTCCGTTTCTATCACGGGCAGGTGGATATTCCGCGCACCGGGTATTTCCGGATCGGGGCCGGCATACCGCTCGCCTGTCATACGAAAGTCAATGACAGACTGCACTCTGAAATCGTTCCGAAGCTTATCTATAGTTTCCTGTGAAGCACCGCCGAGTCCGGCAGTACGCAGCAGAACGCCCTTCTTTATTATCTTCCCGCCGACAGCGTAACCGCCCAATTCACGGGCATTCTCTATACCCGGAAGATCAATAGCCTGCTTTAACATAAACCGCTCCTTTCGGATCATAAAAAATAAAACTCTTTAATTATTATATCACAAAAAGCTTCAATAGACAAGAGAAAATACATTTTTATCAAATCCGACACAAAGATTTTTATGACAGATGCCGTCTGACCCGACTGCAAAAGGAACGGTGCATGGTCTCCGGACAGACATACACCGTAAACTATTGCATTTTTCCGCAAAATATGCTATAATTCTGTCAGAAGAAAACATGAAAAAGGGGGTGCCGGTCATAGAAGAGAAAAATGAAATAACAAGGAAGATCAGGAGATACCGCAATACTCTGTATATTACGGGTTCAGGCATATCCGCGCTCGGATTATGGAGCGCGCTGAGGTTCGTCCTTGGTCTTATGAACTCTCCGCAGACTCTGCTCACGCCGGAAATTACAGAAAATATCTCCGGGATCGTCGGTGTGCTCGTTGTGCTTGTGGCAGTAACTCTGGTGATAGCTCCTTTGCTCGGCCTGTATCTGTTCGTCGGCAAGAAGGCTCGTGAAGAGGGTCTCGGAAAGAAGAAAAATTCCTTTTATATAGCGCTCATCGTACTGCTTGCATCGATTCACATCTTCAGCATCATTTACTGCTTTATGGGGCTTATCGGAATAATTCCCTTCATGCAAGACAGTATTATCGGTCTTATAGTGTCAATGATCGTGGACGCAACCGCGGCGGTGACTCTTGGGGAAATGTGCATGTCAGCGGTGATGATACGGATTTACGAGAAAAAGAATACGGGTAATTGAAATGCAGAAAGATTTTCACTATTACGCTACATACTGTGCGGCTTATCTTGCGGGATATACGCATAATGAGTGCATGGATATCTGTTACAGCGCACAGCTTGTCGATCACTGTTCGGCAACGCTGCTGAGAAAAATAAAAGGTCCTGTCGAAGCAGCCACCACCCAGCTCCAGCTGGAACTTATGGACATAAGGACCGATATTGCCGGGCTCCAGGACATAACCCGCATCTGGGCATCTTTCCACTTCCTGCCCTTTGACCTGTATGCGGAAAGAAAATGGGCGCCGAAGATGTATCTTAAGAAATACCGGCTTATATGCAATACGAACAGCGATCTTCTTGTAGAAACGGTGAAGCTCGCAAAGGACAAGGGAACTCAGGCGGCAGGCATAGCTATGCACGTTCTGGCGGACACATGGGCGCACAGATATTTTGCAGGCACCCCCTCGTTTGTCATAAACAATACCAATTATTATTTCTATGAGATCATTCCCGACGGAGACGGCTTTACCGAGCGTCCCGTGAAATTCATTCACAATCCCTCCGCGCCGGACGATCACGAAAACGGGATCTATGTCAACAGCCTTCACCAGAACAGCGAGACATCGGTGATGAACCTCGGACACGGGAGAGCCGGTCATCTGCCGGACTACAGCTATGCGCGGTACAGATATCTGCCTGCCTGGGGCGATTATGAGGAGATCGTGAAGGACAACCCCTCCGATTATATGAACGCGTTCTGTCAGATGATATACGCGCTGAAATATCTGCACGGAGAAGAGCCCTCATTCGAGAAGAACAGGTACGACACCGAAGCTGTGGAACCGTGGCGGGGGAAGATAAAATTCATACTCGAAAAAAGGCAGACCGACGCGTGCGAAGACTGGAAAAAGCTTGCGGAAGAGATGTCCGGAAACGAGATCGGAGACTTCGATATCGGAAAGTATCAGAGCGAATATACCGACTCCGGCGACAGGGACAGCACCTACCTCGGCAGATTCATTGCCGCTGCGATCGCGCAGAAGAGTATGGTGACATACCATATCTACAAGTCGGGAAGCAAGCTTGCCGGCGTTTCGATCACAAAGAAAAGCAGGAAGGGAGGCAGTAACAAATGAACTGGTTTCAGCGTATCAGTAAAATAATAACCGGTGTGCTGCTGGCAATAGCCGGACTCCTGTTTATTCTGCTTGACGATGAAAAATATACACTGCTTCTTGCAGGTATTATCATATATCTGCTGTTCTGCGGCATAAAAATGATGATATACTATCTCACCATGGCGCGGCTTATGGTAGGCGGGAAGTCGATACTGTACAAGAGCGTGATACTGCTGGATCTGGCAGTCTTCACCGCCTCTTTCACAAGCCTCAGTCCGCTGTATCTCATACTGTACCTTGTCGGCATCTACATAGCCGCGGGGGTGCTGGATATTCTGAGGAGCCTTGAAGCGAAAAAGCTTGACGCTCCGGAATGGAAGATAAAGTTTGCGTCCGGGCTTTTCAATATATTGCTGGGCGCAGCTGCCGGGGTGTCGTGGCTGCTGTTCCGTTCTGCGGAAGTCTCCACATTTATATACGGGGGCGGTCTTATCTGGTCCGGCATCACGGGCATAGCATCAGCATTCCGCCGTACAAGCACAGTATATATCCAATAAGACATAAAGGCTCATCGGAAGATGAGCCTTTATACTTAATGTCCGCTCATCAACCGTGAAAAGCCTTCAAGCTGCGCTACGAAACAATTTATTGGCTGATGAGCAGACATTAAATACAAAGAAAAGCCCATATAACAGAAATATCTCCCGCTTAAGTCTCAGCGGGAGATTTTTTTCTGTTTATGCAGATACATCAGCGCTCTTTCCGGCAGAGAAAAGAGTACCCGCTCATAGCTCTCCGTAAGCGGGAACAGTCTGAAATCGGCTGTCAGTATTTCGGTCAACGCTATACCGCCTTATCGATGCCCCGTTCCTGCCCTGCTCAGATTCTGCCACTCCGAAAGCGTTTCACTGACTTTTTCGTACCAGCCGTTTTCAAAGAATCGGCATTTTGTGATATCCTCGCCGCAGAAGTCCATGCGTTTCCCGGAGTACAGCAAGCCCATAGCCCTGCAGCCGCCGGTGCAGTATTCAAACCATTTGCAGGAACCGCATTTGCTGTTGTTAACGCGCACATCTCCTACTGTCGAACATACATTATCGAGATATGCTCCCGATGACAGCAGGTCTTTAAGCCTGTCCCTGTGAAGATTTCCGAAATGTATGCCAAGCTGCATAAGCAGACCCGATTCCTGCATACACGGGACAATATCGCCGGAAGAAGTTACCGCTGCCATACCCCTGTTTCCTCTGCAGGCCGGATATGTACTGCGGTACTCTCCCTCGGAGCAGGCTGCGGGAACTATACTGAAGCTTCTGTTTTTGGGATAAAGCCGTAAAAACTGCCAGATGTCGATATCCATTTTCATACCGGTATGTATATACTCTTCCGCGAAGTCCAGCAGCTTCTCGTAGTACTCCTCAAATCCAAGGCATGCGTCCCCTGCATTCGCAAACCAGCGCGGCACTTCTGTAGTACGGATTATCCGCATCTCACTTACTCCCATGTCATTCAGCACCTTTGCTGTCGGCAACATCGAATCAGTATTTTTGCGATGCACCTGCGTCTGGGATTTTACACGGAAGCCGCTGTCAATGCAAAGCTTCATCGCATCAAGCGTTTTCTGCTCCGCACCTTCTCTTGCGCGCATCCAATCGTGACAGCCGATACCGTCAAAGGATATTTTTATCAGCGGATCACAGCCGATCTTCTTCATTTCTTCAAGTATCTCACCGGTGATGTAATATCCGTTGGTATTGAGTTCCTCCACAAACATACCGCGCTTATGGATCTCCCGCAGTATATCCATGAACCGCTTATGCACCATAGGCTCGCCGCCTGTTACAGTCAGAGCGTTTATCCCGCAGTCCCGTGCCTGATCGAACAGGTCGCACAGTTCTTCAAACGTCCACTCTGTCATAAGCGGAGCGTTATCGGCGGCGTTAAAGCAGTGCAGGCAGTTGTAATTGCATTTACCGGTTATCATCAGATTCATTTTCGGGAAATATCTGTTATCATACTTTTTGTAAGATGACCATTCCGAGGGCTTTTCTCCCTTTTCGCATGAGACTATCATCTTTTTCAGAACAAGCCTCATCACAGTGTCATCGGTTTCTATGTCGTGCTCTCCGTCGCAAAGCAGCATGATCTTCGCTTCGCTCATTGTAAGCGGCTGAGCATAAACTCCACCCTTTACATAATATGCATATTTAACATCGCTCCAGCTTCGGAGCGCAATATTTCCGGGCAATCTGAAATACATAAGTTTACCTCGCAAGGCATAATTTTTTCGGGAAATGCGCAGCGGCATTCCCCGAAAATATCACTTCCCACTTGCAGTATACACCATAACGAAAAAAATGTCAAACGATTAAAACTCAGCGGTTCTACTCCGAAAATCGTAACGGATTAGGACAAGCGAGCTCAAGTTTTGCTGCAATGAGATAGATCATGGAAGAAAACCCTTCGAAAGTGTGATAACCGCGAGCTTTACGTTTGGCAGCCTGAATCATGTCCCGCTGTATATCGTCCGGCAGTGACGGGAAGTATTTGCGGTAGCGGCTTATTCCGATCAAAGCCATTGGTTCATACTTTTTCATTTATATCGCCTCGTTCGAGTTAGTTTTAACTAACTGCATTATAGCATAATTCCGCAAATAAATCAAGTACAATGTGAACCTATCCGATCATTTCTATATTATCCCGGAAGGCACGAATCATAATACATCTTTCATTCTGCTGTGTCACATCTGAAAATTTTTTCAAAACCTATTGACAAATGTCGGTGAACGTTGTATACTTATACTCATTGGTGAACAACGTTCATTAAATGTATTTGTTCACAATTCCTGCTCAAAGGGGGTCAGTTTATGCCGAGAGATAATGCTCATGTACGGTAAGGAAGCAAGCAACCGAAAACAAGAGATAGACCGCCAGCACTACACTATTCCGAACCAAAGACCAAAAGATAAGCATTGTGGGAAAATCTAAACTTTTGGATTTTCC